>ERZ772889.1712-NODE-1712-length-19162-cov-10.882661_pt1 | contig 19162 bp, 18 predicted proteins | sample MGYA00512127_ERZ772889 | MGnify/ENA primary metagenome ERZ772889 (study PRJEB29015, sample SAMEA2737689) | human gut metagenome | biome: human gut; feature: human-associated habitat; material: faeces | place: China | collected 2012 ...
AATTCGGGTGAAATTTCCCGCAAAGTGGGGCGTGCAGATTGCGGGAATGATTTTTAAACACGCTTTAGGGATGATGTCTTTTTTATGTGAGATTTTATGTGTTTTGGAATTTAGAGTCTGTTTGAAAAAGTTTTTGGAGATTTTTCAAACAGGCTCTAAAAGTTTATTTTAATTTCCAAAATAAATATTCCAGGGTATGTATTAAATATTGCTTTTGCTTTTCTTCATTTTCCAGAAATTCCTCTGTGCATGGAAACCAGGTATAACAGGTCTCTCTTGTAGCAGATTTTTTCAGTCCTTTTTCCATAAATTTGCTAATAGATTTAGGGACTGCCATGTCCTCTCCGGGCAGATAATCATAACTTTTGTAATCACTGTAATATTGGCGGATACGGCCATTTAAAGGCTTTACAAGGAGGCTTACCAGGTTGTCCTGACCTATAATATAGAATTCTTCTGTGCCGTTAGAAAAGGAAGCGGGCAGGCTGTAATGGGGGTTTATCTGCAAAATCAGATTTTCCCCGTCAAAATCAGTTCCGCGAACAGTAAATGCACCATCCCTGAGCGCAAGATACCCCATCATCTTAAACACATCTCCAAGTCCGAGAAGATCTTCCATATTGTGTCCCATAACCGTATCCAGGTCTGTCTGCTCCTGGTGTGCCATATATTTTTTATAGATTTTAATGCATTCCCCGCCATTACAGTAAATGCGCTTCTGTTCTCCTAGAAAGGCTTCCATCTGTTCCTGCTTTAACCCTGGGAGCTTTAAAAATCCCTTCAGAGGGCGAAGCACTTTATACAGGTCAAAAGAAGAAATCCCCTCAAAAGGATCTGGCAGCTCATAGAATTTATAACGAGCCTGAAGGTAAGGCTGATCAAAAGAATCTCCATTGTATTGGATGGTACAGCTGAAATTTTTTATAAATTCTGAAAAAACCTCCAATAATGTTTTTTCTTCCCGGAAATCGGGTGCAAGCCACTGATATAGCTGCCAGGAACCAGATTCATAGCAAACTGCACCAATTAAATATAAAAAAGATGAATTTCGTCCCAATCCAGTGGTTTCAATATCATAAAATAATGGTGAAAAATTGACATCCTCAGCAGCATTTCCAGATAAATTTTTAACAGTCTCAAAGTCCGGAAAACCTTGTAAAATCGGCATTTTTTTAACAATCAGCATGTTTATACTCCTTTCATGGATTGTATTTAATTATACACAATTTTTTTATTTTTAGGTAGTGAATTTTTTCATAAAATGCGGTATAGTAGAATGTATAGAATAGTCAGAATATATAAAGAAAAGGAGAAACCTATGTGGGATTTAGCAATTAATGGAGTGGATTTCTATCACATTGCCAATTGGTTTTACATATACAGTTTTCTTGGCTGGCTTTGGGAAACCTGCTACGTGTCTGTGCGAAAGGGCAAATTGATAAACAGAGGATTTATAAATGGTCCCCTGTGTACCATATATGGCTGTGGAGCTCTTGCTGTATACTTGATTCTTCTTCCCATCAGTGATAATCTGCTTCTTTTATTTGTGGGTGGAGTTGTAGTCGCCACTGCACTGGAATATGTGACAGCAGTGTTGATGGAGAATATTTTCCACACATCCTGGTGGGATTACAGTGATAACAAGTTTAATTTCCAGGGACGTATCTGTCTGGGCTGTTCCCTTGGATGGGGGGTGTTTACCGTTGGGCTTTTCAGAGTGCTTCATCCGGTAGTTCAGGAATTTACAGAATTGTATACCAGAAGAACTGGAGAGGTGGCTGTCTGTGTAATTACAGTCGTTTACATTGTGGATTTTGCTTTTTCTGCAGCTGCCGCTTTCCATTTGCACGAGCGTATTCCTGCATGGGAGCAGGCACTGGATCAGATGCGTGCAGAACTGCTTGTACAGGCGCGTGAGAAGATGGAGAATCTGGAGGAGAGCAGCGGACTTTCCAGAGATAGAATCAAGAAACAGCTGGAGAATAAGCTGGGACGCCTTGATGATGTTGCACTGATCAAGGAACTGGAAGAGAAGAGAACTGCTATGATGTCAGATATCTCTGAAGAGCTTCAGAAGCGTAAAGAGGCTATGGCTGGAAAGGTCAGCCACAACATGCAGCGTTTTGTAAAGGCATATCCAAATCTGAACCGTGGATATAAGCTCCATAAGAAATATGAATTTGGCAGGAAAAATAAAGACGCTGAATAAATACTCAGACAAAAGTGATATTAATAATATAAATCAAACAGACAATAAATCAGGTTGCTGCAGACAAAAGAGTCAGTGATCAATAATATAAAGGCGGTGAATATTAGTGCGATTAACTTTTAAAGGAGGCGTACACCCCTTCGAGGGGAAAGAAATGTCAAAGGACTGCCCGGTGGAGAAATATCTCCCTAAGGCAGATCTGGCGTATCCATTGTCCCAGCACATTGGTGCTCCGGCGAAGCCTGTGGTTGCAAAGGGGGACCACGTGCTTGCAGGCCAGATGATCGCAGAAGCAGGCGGATTTGTATCTGCCCCTGTTCATGCTTCTGTATCCGGTACGGTGAAAGGCATCGAGAAACGTCTGACAGCTACCGGAAGTATGGTAGATTCCATTATAGTGGAGAATGACGGACTGTATGAAGAGGTGGAATTCCACCCGGCAGATCCGGCTTCGCTTACCCGTGAGGAGATTATCGGAAGGATTCGCGATGGCGGTGTAGTAGGTCTTGGTGGTGCAGGCTTCCCCACACATGTGAAGCTTTCCCCCAAGGAGCCTGACAAGATTGAATACATATTGGTGAACGGTGCAGAATGTGAGCCCTATCTTACAAGTGATTACAGGCGCATGATGGATCATCCGGAGAAGGTTGTGGAAGGACTGAAAATCGTAGTCGGACTTTTTCAAAATGCAAAGGGTTGTATCTGCATTGAGGACAATAAGCCGGATTGTATTGCCAGAATGAAAGAACTGGCTGCCGGAGTCCCGAATATCGAAGTAAAAGAACTGATGACCAAATATCCCCAGGGTGGTGAGCGTACCCTGATCTATGCAGTGACAGGAAGAGAAATCAACTCATCCATGCTTCCAGCAGATGCCGGATGTATTGTAGATAATGTTGAAACAATATGCAGTATTTATGACGCAGTGGCACTTGGAAGACCGATCATGAAGCGGATTTTCACAGTAACTGGTAAGGGCATCAACCGTCCGGCACATTTTGAAGTCTGTACAGGAACGGATATGGCCGAACTGATCGACGCAGCCGGTGGCCTGAAGGAGCATGCCGGTAAGGTGATTTCCGGCGGTCCTATGATGGGATTTGCCATGTATGATCTTCATGTACCATGTGTGAAGACCTCTTCTTCCCTTCTGTGTATGCAGAGTGACCCGGTATCAGATGCGAAAGAGGAAGAGACAGCCTGCATTAACTGCGGACGCTGTGTAAGTGTCTGTCCCGGACATGTTATTCCGGCAAGACTTGCGACCTTTGCACAGCGCGGCGATATGGAGAGCTTCCAGAAGTTTGACGGAATGGAATGCTGTGAATGCGGCTGCTGCAGTTACATCTGTCCGGCCAAACGTCCGCTGACCCAGAGCATTAAGTCCATGCGTAAAATGGTTCTGGCAAGCAGGAAGAAGAAATAATAAGGGGGAAGAAACGAATGGAACAAATGTTTAATGTATCATCTAATCCCCATGTCCGGGCAAGGATGACCACTGCAAAAATCATGCAGCTGGTTGTCATAGCGCTTTTGCCTGCTGCCCTTATGGGAATTTATAATCATGGATTAAAGGCTCTTGCCGTTCTGGTGGTATCCACCGGTTCAGCAGCGCTTGCAGAGTGGTTATATGATCATTTTATGCACAAAAAGAACACTGTGAAGGATTTCAGTGCAGTGGTAACCGGACTTCTTATCGGCCTGAATATGCCGGCAGGAATTCCGCTCTGGATCCCGGTGCTCGGCAGTATTTTTGCAATTATTGTGGTAAAACAGCTTTTTGGCGGTCTTGGACAGAACTTTATGAATCCGGCCCTGGCAGCCCGCTGTTTCCTTATGATTTCCTTTGCCGGCAAGATGACAGATTTTTCTGTATCAGACAGCTTTAAAGGTGCAGTTGACGGTGTGACAGGCGCCACTCCTCTGGCCGCTCTTCGTGACCATGGCTTTGTGGCAGGCTCCTCCGTTCCGGTTAAAAATCTGATTTTTGGTAATATCCAGGGAACCATCGGAGAGACTTCTGTAATTGCCATCCTGATCGGTGCAGCAATCCTGCTTTGCTACAAAGTGATCAGCGCCAGAATTCCGCTGACCTATATCGGCAGCTTTGCAGTATTTGTGATCATCTACATGCTCGCTTCCGGCAAAGGCTTTGATGTAAATTATCTGCTCACCCATCTCTGTGGTGGTGGCCTTATGCTTGGTGCATGGTTTATGGCGACGGACTACGTTACAAGCCCCATTACACCAAAGGGGCAGTATGTATATGGCGTCTGTCTTGGTGTTCTTACCGGAATTTTCCGTATTTTCGGAGCTTCCGCAGAGGGCGTTTCCTATGCGATTATTTTCTGCAACCTGCTGGTACCTCAGATTGAGCGTTTCACCCGTCCGGTTGCTTTTGGAAAAGGAGGCGCGAAGAAATGAAAAATAAGATCGTAAAAGATACTCTTGCGCTGACCGTGATCACACTGGTTTCCGGGCTGCTTCTTGGTCTTGTAAACGATATTACAGCAGGTCCGATTGCAAGCCAGCAGGCGAAAGAGAAAGAAGAGGCATATAAGGCAGTATTTGCTGATGCAGCCAGCTTCGAGACAGTTACAAGCGGTGAGGATACGGATCTGGAAAGCTATCTGGATGAAAACGGTTTCAAAGCTCAGAATATTGATGAAGTCATGCTGGCAAAGGATGACCAGGGAAATGAACTTGGCTATGCCTTTACCGTAACAACCTCAGAAGGCTATGGCGGGGACATTCAGTTTGCCATGGGCGTTCAGGATGATGGAACTCTGAACGGAATTTCCATTTTATCCATCAGTGAGACCGCTGGTCTTGGTATGCGTGCAACTACAGATGATTTTAAAAATCAGTTCAAGGATAAGAACGTAGAGAAATTTACCTACACAAAAACTGGTGCCACCTCTGATGATGAGATCGATGCTTTAAGTGGTGCGACAATTACCACAAATGCCATGACAAATGGCGTCAATGCAGGACTTGCCGCATTCCGTTATGAGAAAGGGGGCAGCCAGAAATGAAAAAGAATACACCATCTGAACGACTGATAAATGGTATTATCAAAGAAAATCCTACTTTTGTGCTGATGCTTGGTATGTGTCCAACACTGGCCATCACCACATCTGCAATCAATGGTATCGGAATGGGACTTACCACAACGGTGATTCTGGCAGCATCCAACCTGATGATCTCCCTGCTCCGTAATTTTATTCCGGACAGTGTGCGTATGCCTGCTTACATTGTTGTTGTAGCATCCTTTGTAACAATTGTGCAGATGCTTCTCCAGGGCTTTATCCCGTTTTTGTATTCTTCCCTTGGAATTTACATTCCGCTGATCGTTGTAAACTGTATCATCCTGGGAAGAGCAGAGGCTTATGCATCCAAGAACAAACCAATTCCCTCACTTTTTGATGGTATTGGAATGGGACTTGGATTTACTTTAAGCATCACCTGCATCGGAGCAGTACGTGAGCTGATCGGTGCCGGCAGTATTTTCGGCAAACAGATCCTTCCTCTTGCAGACGCTGCAGCAGGAAAAATGGGCTATGAGCCGGTAACCATCTTTATTCTTGCACCTGGCGCATTTTTTGTCCTTGCATTTTTATCTGCGCTTCAGAACAAATTCAAGATTGGTGCTGCAAAACGGGGCATCGATCCAAGCAATCCGGATTGCAAGGGTGGCTGTGCTTCCTGCGGAAATTCCATGTGTTCGGGAAAAAGGGGGTAAGAGAAGATGAAAGAATTATTACTGATCATTGTAAGCTCTGCGCTGGTAAATAACGTAGTCCTGAGCCAGTTCATGGGACTTTGCCCTTTCCTTGGAGTCTCCAAGACTACAGATACGGCAGCTGGTATGGGCGGTGCGGTTATTTTTGTAATCACCTTGTCCTCCTTTGTAACAAGTGTGATCTACAAGCTGATCCTTCAGCCGCTTGATCTGACTTACCTTCAGACCATTGTGTTCATTCTGATCATTGCAGCACTGGTGCAGTTCGTAGAAATGTTCCTGAAGAAAAGTATGCCTTCTCTTTACAAAGCACTTGGCGTGTATCTGCCTCTGATCACCACAAACTGCGCAGTTCTTGGTGTGGCTCTTACAAACGTGCAGAAGGATTACAATATTCTGGAAGGCACTGTAAACGGTTTCGCAACAGCATTTGGTTTCTCCATTTCTATTGTGCTGATGGCAGGAATCCGTGAGAAAATTGCCTACAACGATATTCCGGAAGCTTTCCAGGGATTTCCAACCGTTCTTCTGACAGCTGGACTGATGGCGATTGCGTTCTTCGGATTTTCAGGATTAATTTAAGGAGGCGTCGGGATGAATATTAGTGCGATTATAGCAGCAACAATTCTGGTTGCAGCAGTAGGCCTCTTCATCGGTGTTTTTCTTGGAGCAGCCGGAAAAAAATTTGCTGTTGAAATTGATGAGAAGGAAGTTGCCATAAGAGAAGCTCTTCCTGGAAATAACTGTGGTGGCTGCGGATATCCGGGCTGTGATGGTCTGGCAGCAGCAATTGCCAAAGGTGAAGCGCCTGTAAACCGTTGCCCGGTAGGCGGCGAGCCTGTTGGGAAAATAATTGCCGGTATTATGGGACAGGCGGCAGTTGAGACTGCCCGTCAGGTAGCTCATGTAAAATGCTCCGGAACCTGTGAAAAAGCGAAAGAAGAGTATATTTACACTGGAGTGGAAGACTGCGAGATGCTTCCTTTCGTGCCAAACGGCGGAGCAAAGACCTGTACATATGGTTGCTGTGGCTTTGGTAGCTGCGTAAAGGTCTGTCCATTTGATGCCATTCATATTGTAGATGGCATTGCAGTAGTAGATAAAGAAGCATGTAAAGCCTGTGGTAAATGTGTTGCCAAATGTCCGAGACATCTGATCGAGCTGATTCCGTACGACCAGAAAGTGGCTGTGGACTGCAGCTCCCATGATAAGGGCAAACAGGTAATGGCTGCCTGTGAGATTGGCTGTATCGGTTGCAAGAAGTGCGAGAAGACCTGTCCGAACGGTGCAATTACCGTTGAAGATTTCTGTGCACATATTGATTATGAGAAGTGTACAGGATGCGGAGCATGTAAGGAGGCCTGTCCGAGAGGGGTTATCCGGGAGGCGTAAAATAAAAATGAAAAGCCTGTATTTTCAGACTGTTGGCATAGAATGTAATTTTTATGAGAACCAGCAGCTGGAATACAGGCTTTTTATATTGTAGAAATGTTCCAATTCCCCAAAGTCTTTCAGACAGCCATCTTTTTTGTTTACGCTTCGTTGCGTGTGTGGTATGATGTTCCAATCAGGATTATATAGTTGCAGATAAAGAATACTGCAAGATTTTTTTTATTAAATATTACAAACAAAAGAGGAGACATGCATATGATCTGGAAATTAATTTGGCTGTTTCTCATCTATTCCTTTGCAGGATGGGTGCTTGAGACAGTTCTTGCATCCCTGAAACAGAAGAAATTCGCAAACAGAGGTATTATCAACGGTCCGTTCTGTCTGATCTATGGATTTGGAGGATTCTTCATTACTGCATTTACAAGAGAACTGACTGGCATCTGGCTGTTTCTTGGCTGTGCCATTGTAGCCTCCCTGCTTGAGTGGATCGCCGGTCATTTAATTGAAATGTGGTACCACGAAAGATGGTGGGATTACCGGAATATCAAGTGGAATCTGGATGGATATGTCAGCGTACCGACCTCCTGTGTCTGGGGTCTTCTTGGTGTATTTGTGATCAAAATTGGAAACGGGCTTTGCATGTCTTTGTACAGTCTTCTTCCGGGACTTATAAGCAGAATTCTCATACTGGTTCTGATGGGATTTCTGGCAGTGGATGCTATTGCCACACTGACCATCCTTTTTGGGCACAGCAAGAATCCTGAAAGATGGATCGCTGCTGACCGGGATATTGATTCCGCAACAAAGAAGCTTGGGGCAAAAATTGATGATGTTGTAAATCGTCGAATTACCAAAGCATATCCTCAGAAGCAGCACACGGAGAGCGAAGAGGCACATCCGGAGATTTTTGCCTACGGCTGCAGCTTTTATAAAATCGTACTGCTGTTTTTTATCGGCGCATTTCTTGGAGATATTACAGAGACTATTTTCTGCAGGATCACAGCCGGATATTGGATGAGCCGCAGCAGTGTGGTATGGGGAGATTTCAGTATTGTGTGGGGCCTTGCCATTGCAGCAGTTACAGCTCTTCTCTACAAATACAGAAACCGCTCCCAGCAGTTCCTTTTCTGGATGGGTACATTTCTTGGTGGTGCCTATGAATATATCTGCAGTGTTTTCACAGAAATTGTATTTGGAACTGTATTCTGGGATTACAGTGATATCCCGTTTAACCTTGGCGGCAGGATTAATCTTCTGTATTGCTTCTTCTGGGGATTTGCAGCAGTGGCATGGTTTAAAATATTCTATCCGCCTGTTTCCAGGCTGATCGAGAAGATTCCGGTGAAAATTGGAAAAATCATTACCTGGCTTCTTATTATATTTATGCTTGCTGACGGAATTGTATCCAGCGCTGCACTTGCGCGTTATAATGCCAGAAGCAATGGCATAGAAGCGGAAAACAGCTTTGAAAGCTGGGTGGACAAACATTTTGACGATGAGCGGATGGCGCAGGTATATCCCAAGGCAAAGAAGGTTGGTTAAGGACTTGTTTTAACCGAATAATTGCTTGATATAAATTCTAGAAGTTATAATAATGCTGTCAGTGTGAAAGGATTTTTTACACCGACAGCTTATTTTTTGCCGGAATTTAACAGGGGGAAAACAGCGGATTTTACAAATAATGTATAAAATCATACGTGTTCGAATTAATCGCTTTATGAAAAAGAAGGAGAAAATGTACATGAAAGCAAAAAAGATCAGCGCATTATTATTAGCAGCAGCAATGACCGCTTGTGCGGTTCCTGCACAGGGTGCAGCAGCAGATGAACCAAAAGTTCCGAAATATATTTTCTTGTTTATTGGTGATGGAATGAGTTATCCTCAGGTTCAGACAACAAACTATTATCTGAATGCAATTGAAGATGATGGAGATGATATTCTTACAAGTGAAAGCAAGCTGAATATGATGAAATTTCCGGTAGCAGGCTCTGCGCAGACCTATGACAGCACTTCATTCTGTCCTGATTCCGCTTCTACAGCTACTTCCATTTCCACAGGTCATAAGACTTATAGTGGAACCATCAATATGGATGAGAAGATGGAAACTTCTTATGAGACAATTGCTGAAAAATTAAAAAAACAGCTTGGCTATAAGGTTGGAATTCTTTCTTCCGTAAACTTAAATCATGCAACACCGGCTGCATTTTATGCTCATCAGGCTTCCCGAAATAACTATTATGAAATTGGTCAGGAACTGATTGCAAGTAATTTTGATTATTTTGCAGGTGGTGGTCTTAAGAAAACAACTGGTTCAGAGGGAGACCAGACAGATTTATATGAGCTTGCTCAGGAAGCTGGATATAAAGTGATTAAGACAAAAGCAGAGGCAGAAAATCTTACTGCAGAAGATGGAAAAGCAATTGTAATTGATGAGACACTTGCTGATGACGATGCGATGAGCTATGATATGGATCTGGAAGATGGCGAATGGGGTCTTTCTGACTATGTGAAAAAAGGTATTGAAGTTCTGGATAATGATACTGGATTTTTCATGATGGTTGAGGGAGGAAAAATTGACTGGGCCTGTCATGCAAATGATGCAGCTGCAACTATTACAGATACTGTTGCAATGGATGAGGCAGTGGGAAAAGCTGTTGATTTTTATAACGAGCATCCAGACGAAACTTTGATTTTGGTAACAGGTGATCACGAGACAGGTGGTCTTACCATAGGATTTGCAGGCACCGACTATGATACATTTCTTGCAAATATCAGTAATCAGAAAATCTCTTACGCAAAATTTGATTCTGATTATGTAGCGGCATATAAAGAAAACAAAACTGATTTTGATACAGTAATGGCTGATATCACAGAACTCTTTGGTCTGCAGGCACCTACTGGTACAACAGAGTCCTCAAATCAGGCTGACAGCAAGGATGTGCACCCAGAAGGCGAAGAAGATAAGGGAAGTCTTGTAATGACAGATTATGAGTATCAGAAGCTTCAGAATGCTTATGAGGAAACAATGAGCAGAACAGGAGAAGAGGAAGAGTTTGGTCAGGAAGAATATCTGATGTATGGAAGCTATGAACCACTTACTGTAACAATTACTCATATTCTGAACAACAAGTCTGGCATTAATTTTGCATCTTATGCACATACAGGACTTCCGGTGGAAGTATTTGCCATGGGAGCCGGACAGGAGCAGTTTGAAGGCTATTATGACAATACCGATATTTTCAATAAAGTGGCTGCAATTACAGGAGTAAAATAAATGGTAAGAGACAGACTTAAAAAAAGTTCTGTTTCTATAATAGCAATATTGTTAATCCTCATCCTCATAGTTCTTCCAACGGGCTATGAGGATGCTGCTATTTATAAGGGAACAGACAGAGTAAGAGCAAAGGTGATTTCCACAGATGAAAGCTCTGTGATTAATAATGGCTTGATTCAGTCAGGCGAGCAGTATTGTAAGGTGAAAATACTTGATGGAAAGTTTAAAAATGAGACTGCAGATGCAGTAAATATGCTGAGTGGCTCTTTGGAAGCGGACAAAATATTTCAGAAAGGAGATGTTGCCCATGTAGTAATCAGTTATAGCAAAGATAAGATTCTTTCAATTATGATGAGTGACCATTATCGTCTGGATAAAGAAGCTATTCTGGCTGGATTATTTGTTTTGCTTTTAATCGGGTTTGCAGGAAAAACAGGTTTAAGAGCAGTATATTCGTTTCTCATTACAATTTTGGCAATCTGGAAAATTTTGACACCAGCTTATTTAAAAGGTGCGAATCCAATATGGTGGGGAATTGCGTTGACTGCCTTTCTTACTCTTCTTATTATATTTTTGGTGTACGGATTTGACAGAAAAACACTGGCTGCATCTTCAGGTGCTTTGCTGGGGGTGTTTGTGACTTGTGTTATGGGGTGTATTTTTACAGACGCTTTTAAAATTCACGGAGCAGTTATGGCATATTCGGAAAGTCTTTTGTACGCTGGTTATCAGAATCTGAATCTTTCTCAGATTTATATGAGCGGTATTTTTATCGGAGCATCAGGTGCTATGATGGATCTGTCCGTTGATATTACTTCGGCAGTAAATGAAGTAATTTGTAAAAAGCCGAATATTGGATGGAAAGAAGCAGCCAGATCAGGAATGAATGTTGGCAGAGCAGCAATGGGAACTATGACTACCACATTGCTTCTTGCTTATTCTGGCGGTTATATTGCTCTTTTGATGACGTTTATGGCGCAGGGAACACCAATTGATAATATTATGAATTACAAGTATGTTGCAGCTGAATTACTGGATACTGTAGTTGGAAGCTTCGGGCTTGTGACAGTTGCCCCTTTTACAGCCCTGACAAGTGCCTGGCTTCTTACAAAGAAAAAATAATACTACACTTTTACTATTATTTTCTGAAAATTAAAGTGCTATACTCCTTTCGGACAAGGAAATAAGGGCCCGCAAGTTTCCTTCCTGCAACTGAAAGGAGTATTTTATTATTATGAAAAGAAAATATATCGCTTGCCGGCGCGTCCTTTTTGAAAAAATCGAATGAATGTTTGCTTTTTTCGGTGGAATATGGTATGATGACAAAGAATTTCGAATATAACTCTTTACAATAGATAAAACAGGAGGTTCTCCCCATGATCTCATTCATCCGAGGAACAGTAGCAGACCTTACCGAGAATTCTGCAATCATAGAATCAAATTGCATCGGATTTGAAATAAATATGACCGGAAACGCTCTGGCACAGCTGCACATTGGACAGGAAGTGAAGCTTCATACTTATTTTCAGGTAAGAGAAGATGCAATGGTTCTCTATGGATTTTTCAATAAAGATGATTTACAGGTGTTTAAACTCCTTCTTGGTGTAAACGGAGTTGGACCGAAAGCTGCTCTGGGAGTTCTGGCAGGAATCACTGCAGATGAGCTTCGCTTTGCTGTTCTTTCCGATGATGTGAAAACTTTGTCAAAAGCCCCTGGAATCGGTAAAAAAACAGCCCAGAAGCTGATCCTGGAGCTGAAGGATAAGCTCAGTCTGGAAGAAGCCTTTGAGCAGAAGCTTGCCAATGAACAGGCTCAGGCTACTACAGCTGCAGCTGGAGCAGGAATGACAGATGCCAGACAGGAAGCAGTAGAAGCACTGGTGGCACTTGGCTACAGCAGTACAGATGCCCTCCGCGCAGTGCGCAAGGTGACAGATGTGGAGCCGACGGATGTAGAAGGAATCCTGAAAGCTGCATTGAAGAATTTTTAGATTCCATAAATTTTTTCGCAAAGGGTGCTATCGTGAATGAAATGCATCCCGGTATATAAATGCAAACACTAATTTCAAGAGGTAAAAAATGGACAATCGTATCATAACCACTGATGTTATGGAAGAGGATTTTTCTCTGGAAGGGAATCTTCGCCCACAGACCCTGGACGAGTATATTGGCCAGGAAAAAACCAAAAATACCTTAAAAGTATATATTGAAGCTGCCAAACAGCGTCACGATTCCCTGGATCATGTCCTTTTCTATGGCCCTCCGGGACTTGGAAAAACTACCCTTTCTGGCATTATTGCCAATGAAATGGGTGTGCATATGAAAGTGACTTCCGGCCCTGCAATTGAGAAGCCTGGAGAAATGGCGGCGATTCTGAATAATCTTCAGGAAGGGGATATTCTTTTTGTGGACGAGATCCATCGCCTGAATAGACAGGTGGAAGAGGTGCTTTACCCTGCCATGGAGGATTTCGCCATTGATATTATGATCGGGAAGGGCGCTTCCGCCAGGTCGATCCGACTGGATTTGCCGAAATTTACCCTTGTAGGTGCTACCACCAGAGCCGGGCTCCTTTCTGCGCCGCTCCGTGACCGTTTTGGTGTGATTCATCATCTGGAATTTTACAGTAAGAAGGAACTAACCACAATTATCATGCGCTCTGCCCAGGTACTTGGAGTAGAAATTGACGTGAAAGGTGCCGGAGAGATCGCCATGCGCTCCCGGGGAACGCCCCGTCTTGCAAACCGTCTGTTAAAGCGTGTCCGTGATTTTGCCCAGGTGAAATATGATGGAAGGATCACTTACGATGTTGCATGCTTTGCTTTGAACCTTCTGGAGGTAGATCAATATGGTCTGGACAAACTGGACCGCCAGATCCTGACTACTCTTATTGTAAATTTCAAAGGCGGCCCTGTTGGACTTGACACTTTGGCAGCAGCCATCGGTGAAGATTCCGGTACTTTAGAAGATGTATACGAGCCGTACCTTCTGAAAAATGGCTTTTTGAACCGTACCCCGAGAGGGCGGACGGCCTCCGCACTTGCTTACGAACACCTTGGTTTTCCTGTTCCGGAAATATAAAAGATAAACTTTTGTAAAAAATCCTATACTTTTACTTTGCACGTATTATCAAGGCTTATCTGGATGTATCATTTGTTGTTACGAAAACCCGGAAAGCCTTGATTTTACTAGGGAAATTTATAATTATGGTTTTATCTTTACTCATTGTGTTACATCTTGTGTTAGTGGGGTAAAATCTGGTTTGTGGGGTAAAAATTGGGGTATGAAATATATGGATCATGACCTTATGTCTGTCCTCTTCATCTACATGGTGGTTGATATTTCGACTACCGTTTGGGTACCCATTTATAATCTATTGTGTTATAGCATAATTGGAAGTATGATTGAGAAAAGGGAGGTGAATATAATGGCAAAGAAAATAAAATGCCCAGGTTTTTTGTGTGGAAGTACGGATGTAGAGTATTTGGGTGGTAATTAGAGAACCAGCTTGAATCCGAATCCATTACATCCATTTACATTAGTAAATACAAAGCCAAAGGGAAAACAGAAATTCCGGTGTAGGAAATGCGGAAAAGTATTTGAAGCTAAAATTTAATAGAGAAATTGCTGCATACCACCAGTCAGAAATGGCCGGTGGTATTTTTATGAACAGAATTGAATACGCAATGCCTTAATTGGTATTGAGCATTTTTGAAGGCATTTTAACGATTTCCTAAATATTTTTTGAAGGAAGCAATAATATCTATGGAAGGAGTTGACCCATAAGTAGCAATTATGCGGTCTCTTTCATGTGAGGCATTATCAGACCATCCTTTAAAATCCTTTTGAGATATTTTTTTTGCAGTTACACGAGCATACATTCTTTTATAGGCACGTTGATATTCTTGAAGAATAGGGTTTGAATCAACTTTGGCTTTTCTTGCCTGTATAGCAGCCAATTTTTTACAGGAGAATTTTTCGCCAGGTAGTACTCTGTCGCAACATTCAGTTGCATAGTTCCCTTTGGGAATAAAATATTTATTGCAACGGGCACATTTTTTTACATGGACATTTAATTGGATAAGAGCGTACAATTCTTCCATTAAATAACAATGCAAATTATCGTACTGATATCTGATGGTTGTTGAAACTTTCATTTTCTTTAATTCAGAAATGCATTTTTTAGAGAATGTGGGTTTTTCAATAATAGGTTCTTCATAATGGCGATATTTTTCATTGGAACAGTCCATTCTCTTCAATATATTTAATTCATTAATAGGTGTGTCAGATTCTAAAAAAATAAATCCATTACGTTCAAATTTTTTTATGTTTGTTAGAAGGTTGTCATTATAAAGCTCGCTATAGATATAATATTTCTCAAGTGCTGATAATGTTGATAATTCAGGCAAAAACGAGTCATTACAACAGAAATTTAAAGCAAATTCAAATTCTTTTTTTGTATTAATTAAACTTGATCTATAGGGCAAACTGAGAGTGTCTCTACAAAATGAATAATATAAAATATATAAATAAATACATTCTAAAGATGCAATGTATTCTTGCTCTTTATTATTTTCGTGTACCCCATCCCAATGTCCAGAGTTTTTACTTGATATTTTTTGTAGATAGTATAAGGTTTCATCTGGTAATGCAAGAAAATTGAATAAATTTTCGCCTAATGGAAATTGGATTATATTTTCACTAAATTCAATCCAATGAAAATCTGTATTGTCATCATAATATTTTCTGGTATCAATGTCTAAAGAAATTGTCGAATTGTTTATATCCAGACAAGCATAACACAAACCATCATTAATTAGTTTGCCCAGCGTTTCGTAGTCGTACATAATGTGCCCCCCTTAATTAGAAAATCAAGATTGTGCTAAATATAGATTTCTATACTACTCTAACACAAAACATTGTGAATGTCTAGGTATAATGATATAATAAGATAAACAAAATAGAAAATTGAAAAGCGAAATAATTTAATTATCGAAAGGAGAAAATAAAATGAGAGCCTTAAAAGAAAATTGCAATGGAAGATTTCAGAAAGTTCCGGCAGCTTGTGGATTGGTAAATGTAAGTAGAAATACCCTTATGAGAATAGCTGGTGAAGCAAACGCAATAGCACGATTTGGAAAATCAGTTCGGATTGATATGCCAGCTCTTTATGATTACATCGATAAAAATTGCAAAGACTGATAAAAAGAAGGTGATTCTATGAGTGTATATGAAAACCTGCTGCCGGGAAGAGAAAATGCATTGTCTCCGGAGTATCTGGCTGTGAAATGTAACTTATCCAGTGTTCGGCTACTTCAGAAGGAGATTGAGAGGGAAAGAAGATCCGGAAAGGTGATTCTATCGAGCACAGTTACGCCAGGAGGTTACTATTTACCAGCGGAGGGAGATATTGCAGAAGTAAGGCGGTTTATCCGAACACTGGAGAACCGGGGCAGTAAGACGCTTTCTATCTTGGAGAGTGCAAAAGAATTATTAAGAGAATTGGAGGACAAGCAATGTGGCAAATCCTCAGATTGAAAATGGTTACACAGCTGTAGCCAATGAGATATTAGACCACCTTTATAAACAACCACTGAATGGGACGGAGTTAAAGGTTATTATGTGTATTCTTCGTTATACATTCGGTTTCCAGAGAAAATCACATAAGCTATCGGCCACTTTTATAGCTAAATGGGGAAATTGTGATCTAAGAACAGTAAAGAGAGCATTAAAGAAACTTCAGCAGGACAGAGTCATTATTTACATTAATTCCGAACAGAGAGGCGTTACTGCAGAGTTAATGTTTAACAAGGATTATGAGCAATGGTGCACTGGTGGGCAAAACGTCACTAGTGGCGAAAATGACACTGGTGGGCAAAACGTCACTGGGGTAGTGGGCAAAATGACACCAGAACTGGTGGGCAAAATGACACCTAAGAAAATAAAAAAAGAAAATAAAAATATAAAAACAAAATATTATGATGATTTCTTCGAAAAAGTCTGGAAATCATATCCACGGAAGGTAGGAAAATCGGCCGTAACACAAAAGACTAAAAAGGAGCTTTATGAAGCAGGAGAAGAGGTTGTTCTTGGAGCTGTTAATTCATACATAGCGGAGATACAGGAGAATGGAACGGCAGAAAAATATATCATGCATGGATCCACGTTTTTCAATACTAGGTGGCGTGACTATATCAAAGAACCAGAACCATGTGTTAAGGTTACGGCAGAAGAACCAGCAGAGAAACCTATTGATTTATGGAGTGAGGAATAATGGAATATTACGAATTTAAGAAAGAAGATGCCTATGAATTCGCCAGAACTTCCGGAATCCAAGCTAAGCAGAGAGGGGATGAACTCCAGTTTTTGTTCTGCCCGTATTGTAGAGGCGGTAAAAATGGAGACAAAGGAACATTTTCTATTAGCTTGGATACTGGACAATTCAAATGTCTCAGGTCCTCCTGTTCTGTTTCAGGAAACATGATTACACTTGCCAGAGACTTTGATTATTTCAGTTTGGGAAAAGATATAGATGCGTATTACCGAACTGGAAAACAGAAAAGATTCCGGCAATTTAAGAAGATGGAGCCTATAAAGCCTAAGCCTGAAGCTGTTACATATTTGGAAAACAGAAAAATCACTGTTACTACAGCAGAGAAATATCAGATTACGGTTCAGAGTAAACATGAGAATATTCTGGTATTCCCTTTCTTGGATGAAAAAGGAATTATGCAGTTTGTAAAATACCGAAAAACAGATTTTAACCCGGCAGTGGACAGGGGGAAGGAGTGGTGTGAAGCAAATTGCAAACCTATTTTGTTTGGAATGTATCAGTGTAATCTGGACAATAAAATCCTGATTCTCACAGAAGGACAGATTGACAGCTTATCAGTTGCGGAATCTGGAATTGAAAATGCAGTTTCTGTTCCGTTTGGGAAAAATGGTTTTACCTGGATTCCCTATTGCTGGGAATGGATGCAAAACTTTGATACGTTAATCGTGTTCGGGGATTGTGAAAATGGGACAATAACTCTTTTGGATGAAATGCGAAAGCGATTCAGGGGAACTGTTAAAGTGGTTCAGCAGCAGGATTATAAAGGATGTAAAGATGCAAACGAGCTGTTATGCAAATATGGAAAAGATGCAGTTTGTAGGGCTGTTGCGCAGGCGAAAACAGTATTAATTGATCGAGTGATAGAAATTGCCGATATTAAGGCAGTGGACTTATTTTCACTTCCGAAGATATCAACGGGAATTAAGGGAATTGATAAGGTTCTCTCAGGTGGAATTTATTTAGGTCAGACAGTAATCTTAACAGGCAAGAGAGGAGATGGTAAGAGTACACTTGGCTCCCAGATATTAGCGAATGCGCTGGATAATGGAAAATCTATTTTTGCGTATTCTGGAGAGCTGCCAGATTATTTCTTTAAACGGTGGCTGGATTTTCAGATTGCAGGCCAGCACAATGTGATCGATCGTGCAGGAGAAGCTGGATCAGTAAATTATTTTATTCCAGATAGTAAGGTGCACAAAATCTCTGAGTGGTATCGAGGGCGTGCTTATTTATTTGATAATCAATCGACAGAAGATAATGAGCTGGATTATTTACTTGTTACTATTGAGAAGTCAATACAACAATATGGAATTCAGCTAGTATTACTGGATAATCTAATGACTGCGCTTGATATAGGACTGGATATAGACTTATATCGAGCTCAAAGTAAATTTGTTGATAAGCTAGTCAAGATTTCCAAAAACTATAATGTTGCAGTGATTTTAGTGGTTCATCCGCGAAAAAACAGCCTTGGAGCTGATGATAATGATGTTGTTAGTGGAAGTTCGGATATAACAAATAAAGTTGATGTTGTTATGACATACAAGCGCGATAAGAGTTTACCTGATACGGAGCGCATATTAACAGTTTCGAAGAATCGTTTGACAGGAAGATTGGCTTTAGGAGAAAAAGCAATAAAGTTATATTTTGACGAGGCATCCAAGAGGATAAGTGATAATCGTGATGATTTCAGGAAGCCTTATGGTTGGGAAGCAGATCAAAATGGATTTATGCCAGTTAGTGCTTTGGAACAGATGGAAATACCATTTGATTGATGAAACGCAAATTTTATAGGCGGTGATTCGCCAGAAAGGAAAATGATATATGAAAATTTTAATGCAAAATTTAAGTGAGGTTACTGATTTTATCCCCGACAGAATACAGATATTACTTACACCATATAGCGCTTCTCAGGCGAAAGTGGCAATTGTATATGGGGGACTTGTGTCAAATTCTTATAAAATTTTGGGCTCGTATAAAGATGAGAGACGGGCAAGGGAAGTTACAGAGGATATGCTAAAAAAGAATGAAAGTAGAGAAAGAGTCTATATCATGCCGGAGGCGTAACCTGTGGACAACAATGAAGAATTAAAACAAGTCTATGATATTTTCACGGACTGCTGGAGGCTCTACAGGAAACTGTATCCTCCAGGCAAGCCCAACATCATAAACTTAAGGAAAAAATGGAAAGGAATCTGTTCGCAGGTTCCT
>ERZ772889.1714-NODE-1714-length-19141-cov-3.513885_pt1 | contig 19141 bp, 40 predicted proteins | sample MGYA00512127_ERZ772889 | MGnify/ENA primary metagenome ERZ772889 (study PRJEB29015, sample SAMEA2737689) | human gut metagenome | biome: human gut; feature: human-associated habitat; material: faeces | place: China | collected 2012 ...
CCAAAGAGGTATGACAAGATGGGTAGTTTTTATGAAGTGATTAAAAAGGAGAAGTGTGTATGAGTGGTGGAAGTTTTGGCTATTTGTGCTACAAAGATGTTCCGGAACTGATGAACAGTTCAAGTATTGCGAACCTTGAAAGCATGGTTCAGCACTTACAGGCGTATGGTTACGAGGACATAGCACGAGATACACAGCGGTTGATTGAGTATATCCAGTCGGCAAGCATCAGAATTGAGGTTTTGAGTGAGAATCTTAACGATGTTTTTCATGCGGTAGAGTGGCATGAGAGCGGAGATATTCGCAGAGAAACAATGATTGCAGAACTGGAAAAGTACAGAAATGGTGGTGCGAATGGCTGATTGGAAGAATGTAGCAAGGGCAAAATCCATAGAGAGAAAGAATCGTGAAAGAATACTGGCGGTCAATCCACACGTAGACGATGGAAGCGGAATTTACTTTCTGACAAGAACAGACGAGGATGGTTTTCGTTTTGCGTATGTGGGACAGGCGGTACACCTACTACAAAGACTGGCAGGGCATCTTAACGGATACCAACACATTGATTTGTCTCTTAAAAGTCACGGATTATATTCTGTGGAAAATATATACGGTTGGAAAATTGGATTCTTACATTATCCGGTAGATAAACTGGATAAGTGGGAACAGTACTGGATTAAGTGTTATGCGGACAAGGGATATCAGCTTCGGAACAAAACAGCCGGTGGTCAAGGTGATGGCAAGAAGCAGATCGCAGATTACCGACCGGGAAAAGGTTACCGTGATGGACTGACACAGGGCAGAATCAACCTTGCAAGGGAACTGGCGAACATAGCTGACAAGCATTTGGTTATCAGCCTTAAGCCTGAGAAACAGAACAATTCCGTGTCACAGAAACAGTATCAGAAGTTTATGGAACTTTTGCATGGAGAAAAGGAAGGTGGCAGTGATGAATAAAACAACCTATGAAGTACTTTTACAATACGTTGAAGAAACTGACAAGGAGTTTTATGAATCTCTTTCTACTCAAAAACAAATTATGTATCTTTGCTATCAATATGGAACTGAATCTTTTAAAAAGTACTTGTTTAAGTATAGATTTCAGCAAGTCTGCAATAAATTAAAGGAGTTTTTCAGAAAATGGTGAAATACGAAGGTGAATGCTGCGGATGTGCAACGGAAGCTTATCCATGTCTCGGCAATAGGTGCCCGAACATAAATGTGAAACATTTGTATTGCGATGATTGTAAGGAAGAGGTAGAGGAACTTTACGATTTTGACGGTGTCCAGTTGTGTGAGAAATGCTTGTTAAGGAAATTTGAGAAGATTACATAACCGCCAAAACAGAACTTGAAAAGAGGTGACATAAAAATGCCAAAACATTATGACAACCCACAAGCCATACTTCGTCTGAGACGTGAGACAGAACTTTTGAGACAGTCAGCCGAAAGAAGCCCATTCACTGGGATACTGACACTGTTCTGTTATACCTTGTGGAAAGACTACAAGTACTCACAGACGAAACTTTCCGAATTCTGTGGTAAATTCACCGAGTATAACGAAAAGTACGAGAATGAGCCTTATACGGAGTTACAGAGCAGGCTTAACGATTTTGCAGACTGGACGATTGAGTACAAGGAATTTACCGAAGCTGATTATCCACATTACAAGTCGGTCGTAGCGCAGAACTGCATCCGGGAACAGGTCAGATGTAACAACCTTATCAATGAGTTGTCCACCAGGTACATCCTATATGGAATGGTAATTCTTATGGAAGATGGATTCGGTAAGAAGAAGCTGACGAATTTCAAGGATAAGTTTTCTGACCACATGGACAAAGCCGGAGACAATTGTAACGGAAAGGATTTCATGGACTTGTGGAAAGAACTGGTGGAAAACACTGGAATCTATATAGAAAAGCCTATTTTTGAGTAAGGAGTTCTAAATGGCAGAAAAAAGAATGTTCAGCGCAAAAATAATTGAGAGTGATGCTTTTTTGGATATTCCTGCTACGGCTCAAATGCTTTATTTCCACATCTGCATGAATGCTGACGATGACGGATTTGTGAATAATCCACGGAAAATCATAAGGATGTGCGGAGATTCTGATGATGATTTGAAGATACTGATAGACAGCAGATTCCTTTTATCTTTCGACAGTGGTGTTGTACTGGTGAAACACTGGCGCATTCACAACTACATTCCACCGGATCGTTACAAGCCATCGTGCTACGTGGATGAAAAAAGCAAAATAGGTGTAAAGCTAAACGGAGCATACACCACAGACCCTAAAAAGATGATTTCTCCCGTAGAGGGAAATCCAAAGAAGCGTTGTTACGACAATGAAATCAAACTTGATAAGAGGTGATGCAAATGCAAATGACAGGTTATGAATTGTTGGAAAATTATGAAAAAGCGGAGGATAAGGACAAACAGATTCAGATTCTTGCGGATCTGAACCACATTCCGGTTGATATGGTGATTTTTGTGATTGATAACAGTGAGAAATTCGATTCTTCAGAGGCACCGTTATCCACAGAAGAATTTTCAAAGTGGTGCGAGACGGAACTTGACCGTGTGGATAATCACATTCATGCGCAGGAAAAATATTATAGAGAAATTTGCAATGTATACAGAATCGCAAGTACATACAGAAAAGGAGCGTAAAAAGGCGAACAGAGGATTTCACAGCTATGACGAATTGCGGGAGATGGAAGAGCATCCGGGAGAGATGTCAAGGCATATCGGCCGGACCAAGCCGTATGACTGCAGCTATCCAGTGATGGAGAGCAAGCCGAGGATTCCGATAAGCGAGAGACTGCCGGAAAAAGGTAACGGAGACTATCCGATAAATATGGTTACTCTTGATACTAGGGAAGTGTGTATTGGAGTTTACCAACATGACAGCAAAGAATGGTGGACAAGAATGAACGAAGGCGAAACTTTATACAGTACAGATCATGTGGTTTTAGCCTGGATGCCACTGCCGAAGCCGTACCGAGAAAGTGAGAAGAGAATGGCAAATAGGAACACACTGCATAGCAACAAATTGGATGCTTTTCGCAAATGGCTTATCAAAACCGGATGGACGATTGAAGAACCGAAAGGTATATGGGAAGTATTAAGAGCGAAAAAGGCAGGAAGACAGAATCCCTTGATTATCTATCAAAAAATGAACAAAGAGCATTTAAGCGTGCTGGACAGAGATATTGATGTCATCAAGAGATTTTGCAAGAAAAGTAGATGGAAGATGGTAAAATGTAATAACTGCAAGAATTTAGAAACAAAGGATAATGGGTTTGATGCGTATTCATGGTGCGAGAAAATCAACGACTGTCCGCATGAGGATATAGAAAGAGACTGCGAGGATTACATACCCATGACCAACGCAGACCGGATCAGGAGCATGACGGACGAGGAGTTGGCAGGGTTTCTTAAAGAAGTAAAAGAAGATTATCAATGGGCGAATCCAGACTATCCAGATTGTGAGGATTATGGCGAATGGTTGGAGTGGCTTCAATCAGAAGCAGAAAGTGGGGAATGAGGATGCAAGATAGATATTTATTCAAGGCAAAACGCAAAGATGATGGCGAATGTGTACAGGGTTACTTGTTTGATGATGGATTTGAAAATGGAAGAGTATTTATTGGCGGAATCGTTATTGAAAAATACAATGGAACTGCTTGTGATGATTGGAATGTTACTGGTATAAATTTCTACGAGATAGACCCGAACACTATCTGCCAGTGTACAGGACTTAAAGACAAGAACGGCAATCTGATTTGGGAGAATGATATTGTAAATGGCAGTATTAAGCGTGGAGCGGCATTTTACAGATGTTTGGTTCTGTGGAATGAGTGCAAGGCAAGATTTGATGTGAGAGCTCAGGACTGCAATTTCCCAATGACACTTGATGAGTGCACAGATGATATTTCTATGAGTGGTTTTGATTATGAGGTTCTCGGTAACAAGTTTGACAATCAGGAACTGTTGGAGGAGTAGCCATGACGGAGAATGAAGCAATAGCTAGATTTAAGAGTTGTCAGGAGAATGTTGGAAAATGTGAAAAGTGCAGATTCTATAGTTGCTGTGGTATATACGATATGGAAGATACGGCAATCAATGCTTTGGAAGAGGTGCAGCAGTACCGGCAGATCGGCACAGTGAAGGAATGCCTAAAAAATAAGGATTTTTTGGATTTTCTTTCGGACAAAATGAACCCGAATGATTTTGAAATATACTTGCGCTTATACAATGCGTTGGAAGAAAAGGGGTGTGAAGAATGAGCGAAGAACTTAAACCGTGTCCATCATGTAAGAAAAAAAGTGCTATCTTATGCGAATTTTACGTAAAATGCATGAATTGTGGAAGAATGATGATGTTGAAAGAAGATTACAATGAAGAAAAGCTGATTGAAGCATGGAACAGGAGGGCGAACGATGAGACTGATTGATGCGAGCGAATTGAAGGATTTTTTCTTTTCAGAGACAAGTGGTACAGAAGAAATCATTCACGATTTAATGCAAAAACATGGGTTAAATTATGCCAATGGCGTAAACGAAGATACAGTTATGCATTTTGCAATAGATTTTTTGGAAAGAGTGCAGAATGTCATTGATACACAGCCGACCGCCTACGATCCGGACAAGGTTGTAGATCAGTTAAACGACAAGTTCAGAGTCGTGCGAACTGATGAAGACTTGGAATGGAACAGGGCAATGGATGAAGAAATTACAATCGTGAACGGAGGTGGAGCAGATGACAATTAAGCCGATTTTATTTAATACAGAAATGGTGAGGGCGATTCTGGACGGAAGAAAAGATGCAACGAGAAGAATTGTAAAAGGCTTTATTCCTGATGATGCAGTATGGGGATATACCGCTTTTACACCTAAAGGGTACATATCGTGTAGAGGTACATTTGCAGATGGGTATGGAGAGAAATTTTTTAAGTTGCCTTGCGAGCCGGGCGATATCCTGTATGTCCGGGAAACATGGGAACATTTTGAATGTTGTTGTTGTGAGGGAGACGAACATGGAAATTGTTACCGAGAACCACAACAGAGCGTCTTGAATAAAAGCTGTGGCTGTTATATGTACCGGGCAACAGATGAAATATATGGAGATGCAAGGTGGCACCCATCCATCCATATGCCGAAAGAAGCCGCTCGTATCTGGCTTAAAGTTACGGATGTGCGTGTGGAGCGGTTGCAGGAGATTACGGGAGCCAGCATACAGAAAGAAGGAATTAAGGTGGATCCGAAGGAATACGCTAGTAAATTTGATTTCATCTCTGAATTGTTTTTCTTATTTCAGAGATTATGGGATTCGACCGTTAAGAAATCCGATCTTGACCGTTACAGCTGGGATGCTAATCCGTGGGTGTGGGTTATCGAATTTGAGCGGTGCGAGAAACCGGAAGGAGTGTGAAGTATGTCTAAAGCAGTATTGGTAATGGATATGCCGGAAAACTGTGAGAATTGCGCTTGCAAATATCCCAGTTATAAAGACGATGCTCTTTACGACTGTGCTATTACAGGGAAAACAATTCCGATAAATGGCGGACGCTACGGGGAAAAGCCGGATTGGTGTCCGCTCCGGGAACTGCCGGAAAAGATGGAAGTGTGTGGAAAATACAATTCTGATTATTATGCAAAAGGCGGTAAAATGCCATCATACAAGATAGGATGGAATGACTGCTTGGATGAAATCTTAAAGGAGCGTGATGCAAAAATGAATAACATTGATTATACCGCCCTGTATGCCGATAATGCGGACTTTAAACGCTACGTTGACAGATACTGCGTGAAGCACAGAATCAGCGTTGCAGAAGCCTTACAACACTATCTGGTGCAGGCGGCAGGACGGGTGTACAAGGAGCAGGCAGAAACGACAATAAGAAAGGAATAACACTTATCCTCGTGAAACGAGGTTTCCTTGAATCAGAATCAAGGTTGTAAAAATTGATAAATGCTAGATTGAAATGTCATGGTTCTCCTGAGAAATAGTGGCTATTCATACGCTACTTAGGTATCGCCCCAGAAAAAGCTAACGGCTAGAGGTAATAACTCCCAAAGACTACAAAGCAGATTGTAAATTTGCCACACGGATAAATGTAGTGTGGTGTGTTGGAAGATTTTATTAAAAGGTCTATCGAGCGTGTGAAACTGGCAAGCGAAATGTCGTTATCACATTATGGCAAGCCACTTGTTTGTGAGTATTCTGGCGGAAAAGATTCTGATGCGTTGCTGTGGATATTTGAGCAGAGCAATGTACCGTTCGAGGTACACAATTCTCATACAACAGTAGACGCACCACCGACAGTAAAGCACATAAGAGATACTTTCAGACGGTTGGAATTAAAAGGTGTGAAATGCACTATTGATTATCACATCAAGAGTAACAGAAAAGTGGTGACAATGTGGAATCTTATTCCAAAAAAACTGATGCCACCAACAAGGCAAGTAAGGTATTGCTGTTCAGAACTGAAAGAGGGTGGAAATGCGAACCGCATGATTGCTACTGGTGTACGGTGGGAAGAAAGTACAAAGCGTAGCAATAGAAGTCCATTTGAAGTCTTAGGGGCAACGGCAGACAAAAGTATCGGTGTATCTGATGAAAAGATGCTGATAACAGATAATGACAGCACGAGAAGATTATTTGAAAGTTGCCAACTTAAAGCAAAAACCGTAGTAAACCCTATAATTGATTGGAGCATTACTAATATATGGGATATTATCCACGGAGAAAATATTCCAGTTTGCGAGATGTATTCGTGGGGATACGAAAGGTTAGGCTGTATAGCTTGTCCTCTTGCTAGGAAATGCCAAAGAGAAAGAGAAATTTACGATTTTCCGCAGTACAGAACAGCTTATATAAAAGCGTTTGGAAGAATGCTTGAGGTAAGAAAGCAAAGAGGAAAAGAAACAAAATGGACTTGTGGAGAAGAAGTATATTTATGGTGGATGCAGGACAAAAATGTTGTAGGACAAATAAGTTTGTCTGATTTTATGGAGATTTAACAATGAGCATTATTTTTAGAAAGGAATAACGAATCCTCGGTAAACCGAGGTTATGTAAAGGGTAAAGTAAAATAGATTTGCATATAAAACATAGTAAAATGAGTGGCTTGCGAGAATAGCCTTAAAGTATGCTAAAAAACGCTTGCTGACTATGTTATCCACGATACATGGATTTGTAGCGTGGTGTTATGGCAGAAAAGCTAAAAGTGTGTTGGGTAAGTGCAGGAGTATCATCATTTATGGCGGGATACCTTGCAGGAGATGTTGATAAGTGGATTTATATAGACATTGCCAACCAACACGAGGATAGCATGAGATTTATCAAGGATTGTGAAAAAGCAATCGGAAAAGAAATTGAGGTACTTAGATCTACGGAATATGGATATGTGGAAGAATGTGTCCGAGCGTTCGGAGGGTTCCGCAGCGCAGGCAACGGATTTGCACCATGTACGAACTGGCTGAAAAAGCGTGTACGTAAGCAATGGGAGCAGGAACATAAGCAATACGACCTGACATATGTATGGGGATTTGATCTGAAAGAGCGCAACCGGGCAGAGCGGACGGTAGAATCTAATCCACAAGCGGAGCATGAATTTCCGCTGATTGACCGGAATCTGTCAAAGGAAGAGGTTCACGGACTGTTTGAGCGGACGTTCGATTTCCCCAGACCGAAGATGTATGACCTGGGATATCCGAACAATAACTGCATCGGATGTGTCAAGGGTGGTATGGGGTATTGGAACAGGATACGCAAGGACTTCCCGGAAGTATTTGAGAGCCGGGTGCAGTTGGAACGACTGGTTGGATATTCTATTCTGAAAGAGAGTGACGGGACGCCGTTATATCTCGATGAACTGGATCCCAACCGTGGAGACATGAACACAGAAATATTCCCGGATTGTGGAATCATGTGCTATTTAGCACAGAAATAATAGGAGGATAACAAAATAAATAACAATGTATGTTGCGAAGAAAAAGTTAATAAACCGATGTGTGTTGCTGACTATGAGCATGAGACCAGAAATAATTTGCTTGAGACTAGAGCAGTATTATCAGCTATTTATTGCACCATTACATCCGACAACAATAATGACAATAATATAGGGGAACCGAATTGCCTCACGGATGAAGTAATTGCAAACAAGGAACTGGCATGTCAAATTTGTACCATTGCTAAAGACATCAACAGAGTACTGTTTAATTCATAACACAGAGAAAGGAGCCGAGACTCTGGCCAGAGTGAAGCATATGCGGTCTCCTTGAAAGAATGAGTGATTTAGATAAGTTTGATTATGAGTGCCAAGGCCAAATTACCATGACAGAATATCTGCAATCAAAAATTAAGTGTGGAGAAGTAAAAGACCTTACCGCATGGATTAACAGCCAAGGGAAAGCACAATACACGCAAATAGGCGAAATTGTAAGAAATACTTACGAATATGAGAAAGAATCTCATAATGTTGTTGATAGAATCACAAATGCAGTATCTGTATGGTTACTGGAACAATCTATGGGATATATGGACTATTTGAGGAAAGAAAGTGGTACATACAAATGAACAAAATACAGCACATATCAGTAGGAGACATCATAAAGAACGAGGAAACAGCCTATGATGGATTTGGCAGCAGGGACAAAATCACAAGGGAATACGTTGTAATCGACGTATATCCCTACCATGTTCTGACAAGAGACACAAAGACAGGGGTGAAGCGGTCATTCAGCTACGGTGACTTGATTACTCTTGGAATTGAACATTAAGGAGCAGATGTTGATAGGCATTATCCAAGGTTCAAGGTCTTGGAAAGTGAAGATGAGCGCAAGGAAGCGAAAGCGGAGAATGAGTTAAATTAGAATTTAGTGGAGGTAGAACATGAGCTGTATGCGATGTATATGCGAGCATTGTGCAAATAATCCAAACTGTTTTGATCATTGCCAGGGTGAGATGGATGAACCGTGCTTTAACTGCGATGATTGCATTCACTGGGATGGCAAGACGGGACGGGAGATGTGGAGGGACGCGTGCCACAAGTACAAGATAACCGAGTACTGGGCAAATCGTATCCAGAGCAAAATTAAAATCATTTAGGATTTAGTGGAGGAACAATGAAACGAGAAGAAATAACAAGGTTCTTGGAAGATCTGTTGGTCACTGATCGGCTTTGTAAAAGAGGAAAGTATTACGCAAGCGAAGTGAGCATAGACTACGGAACAAGTGATGTTAAAAGAGTTGATTTCATGCAATTTGAACCTGCTGGACTAACAGCAATCAGTGCGATAGAAAAAGGGATATTCACTTGTTATGAAATAAAGAGCTGTAGAGAAGATGTTTTTAGTGGGAATGGACTGAATTTCCTGGGAGAAAAAAATTACATAGTTACTACTATGGATTGCTATAAAAGCATCCAAGCAGATCTGAGAAGCGGAAAATTGGCTAAACATATTAAGGAATGCAATCCAAACTCATCACTATACCACGGAATAATGGTTGCAATACCGGAATATAGAGAACCTGCGGATGAATACGAGGATCCTACACCGCTGGATACAGATACGGGTTGGAAGCTTGAAATAATATTACCATGCAGACAGGGAGAGAGAACAAGATCCATAACAGAGATGTTATTTTATATGTTAAGGAGTGGTCATTAAATTGAACTAAACTGAAATTTAGAAAAGGAGACGAAATGATAGAAATAAAATCAAATAATGGGACAGTAGACATTATGCAAATGGAAGGGACAGAAGAACGCATTGTTTCTGATATCGGAGCAGGAGCACACAAGTTAATGTTGCTCGTTGCAAATGACAGTGCAAAATCCGCTGATGAAGTTTACATTAAATACGGAATGTTGGCAAGGAAACTTGTCGACTACATAGAAACTACGGTTAATCGAATAGACGAGTTAAAATAAAGGAGAATGGCTTATGAAGTTATCAAAACTGACTAAGCCAGAACTTGAAGAAATCTTCCGGAACGCCAATTTTACGGAAGAGGAAGAGCAAGTGTTTAAAATGCTTTCTTGCGGAAAGACTATCACAGAAACAGCACAAAAGATTAATGTATGTGACAGAACGGTCAACAGAATATCAAAAAAGGTTTATGAAAAAATAAACAGACTGGAGGTAAAAAATGGTTAGAGTTACACAAGACGGCAAAGATGTTGATATTGAAGATGTTTCTCTGCCAAAAGAAATTATTGAGATTATAGCATCCATATGCTGTTGACACCATTGTAAAAAGGCTTTAGAATGTGTCGTATGTATGATAAATACGGCACATTCTTTATATATTGAAAGGAGTGTAAAGAAAATGGAATGTGTCGCATATATGCGTGTTTCCACGGAAAAACAGGCAGAAGAGGGCAACGGTCTTGATAGTCAAAAAAGAGACATAGAGCTTTTTTGCCGGAAAAATGAACTGGTTGTATCTAACTGGTATGTTGATGATGGATATACCGGTGCAAATATGGATAGACCGGAATTGCAAAGACTTATTAACGACTGCATAAAAAAACGTGTTAAATGTGTTGTTGCGTTTAAATTAGACAGACTTTCAAGAAGTATGATTGATGGATTATACATAATTGAAAGAGTTTTTCAACCCAACCAAGTGTTATTCAAATGTGTCCATGACAGTGTAAGTTATGACAGTCCTATGGAGCAGGCATACACACAGATGATGGCTGTTTTTGCACAACTTGACAAAAATACTATGATGCTTCGTATGCGTGGTGGTATGTTGGAGCGAATCAAACAAGGTTACTGGATTGGTGGTGCTAATACTCCGTATTGCTATAATTATAGCAAAGAGAAAGGAATACTCATTCCTATACCAGAACGTAAAGAACAAGCAAACAGAGCACTAGATATGTTTATTAGTGGTTATTCTGATTTATATATCAAAGAATCATTAGGATTCCACAGTGAGGTACTTGTAAGAAATGTGCTTACCGGAGTTGTTAATATAGGTATGATACCATATAAAGGGAATGTATATCAAGGACTTCATGAGCCTATTTTTGATAAAGAAAGGTTTGAACTTGCACAGGAAATCAGAAAATCACGTAGGAAAAACAAAACTGCTTGTCATACGGATGCCAACTTGTTAACAGGATTGTGCTATTGTGGTGTATGTGGATGCAAGATGCGGTATCAGAAGTGGACTCACGGAAAGCATAAAATATATTGCTGTTCTCGTGATAAAGCAATGAAGTATTTGCCTAATTTTAATCCAGACTGTAACAATTCTTTGGAATGGGCTTCTGATATTGAAAAACAGGTAGAAAGTGAAATTTTGAAAATATCCTTAAATCTTTCAGAGTGCAAGCCTATTGAAAAGCAAAGCAAACTTGAAATAATGCAGTCACAATTTGAAAAAGAACAGGTGAAATTAAAAAGGCTATATGTTCTTTATTCCGATGGAAATGACACAGTTTTAGAAATGATTAAGAACACTGAAAAAAGCATTTCTGAAATGAAAGTAAAGATAACCGAGGAAGAAAAAAACGGAAGAAACAGTCAGAAGAAAGAAGTTGTTTACGAGAACATAAAAAAACTTGCCGATGTGTGGGCGCATATCGACAAGAAAGAGAAAAACAATATATTAAAAAGCATAATATCAAGGATTGTGATTGTCAATGGTGATGTTGAAATTCAATTAAAGAATTTTTAGCAGAACCTATTGTTATCGGAATGGCAATAGGATGTGCTAATGCCGTATTTATCATACTTTTAAAACTGCATATTTTTTGTTTGTCGCAAAAGTGTCGTATATGTGTCACTATATGCGACTTTTTTTATGCCAAAATTTAAGCATAAGGAGGAATGACCTTATGGCAAAATTCAGATTTTCAGATGAAGCACTGGAACATATATTCGGTAAAGAACAGATGGGAAGTGTTCCGCTTAAATATCAATCAATCGTTGTCCATGCCGCAGAGGAAGTTATAGGAGAACTTGGTAATGCTTATGAATTTCAGTCCGTTGGGACTTTTGAACAAGCCGACATATCAGACACTTGATGAAGTGGAAATTGCGAAACAGATAGAATCAATGGAAGAAAAGGAGAACAGCCATGCCGCAACCGATTATGAATCCAAACTATTTCAATCCGCAGTATAGAACACCTATGTACGGACAGTTTATGCCACAACAGGAGCAATTCCAACCACAGCAGTTTATGCAACAGCCACAGCAAAACGCAGTACAGATGTACGGTCGCATTGTACCTGCGCAGGAGTGCATAGCACCGAATGAGGTTCCTATGGATGGAAATACGGCATTTTTCCCTAAACAGGATATGTCAGAGATCTATGCTAAATCCTGGGGAGCGGATGGAAAAATCTACACAAGGATCTACAAGCCTATTTTAGATGCAGACCCTAACAATTTACCGCAGACCGCAGAAAAGGCAAAATTTGACCTATCAGACGAAGCCACAGCGGTATTTATGAAGCGTTTCGATGAACTGGAGCAAAAGATTGAACAGTTGAAATCTTCGCAATCACAAAGAAAAACTCCACAATCGCAAAGAAAGGATGATGCAGATGCTTAAGTCAATGGTAAATCCACAACAGTTTATACAAAATATGATGGGGAACAGCCAGATCATGTCTAACGACATGGTAAAAAACGCTTATGGGATGGCTCAAAAAGGTGATTTCCAAGGAGTAGAAAATCTTGCGAGAAACATCTGCAAAACGAAAGGTATAAATCCTGATGATGTAATAAGACAGATAAAAAGTCAGTTTCCTTTTTAACAGCATATTAGAGGTTTGTGCACAAAACCCGGGAGACCTCTTTATGAATAAAATTATGGAGGTAATCTAATATGTTTGAAACAAACAACAGTCCTTTTACCATGCCTGTTATTCCGGCTTCCGGAAATGGCTACGGAAATAATGGTGCATTTGGTGACGGTGGATGGCTCTGGTTCATAGTCGTAATTTTTGCGATTTTTGGCGGTTGGGGTGGTAATGGATGGGGCGGTAATGGCTCTAACTCCAGTTACTACACCGATTCTGCATTGCAAAGAGGGTTCGACACCCAGTCTATCATCGGCAAACTGGACGGAATCAACAACGGTCTGTGTGACGGATTCTACGCTGTAAACAACGGTATGCTTACCGGATTTAATGGCGTAAATACCAATATTTTACAGACCGGCTATGGCATCCAACAGGCTATCAATGCAGACACCGTAGCAGGAATGCAGAATGCTAACGCTTTACAGGCACAGTTAGCACAGTGCTGCTGCGATACCCGTGAAGCTATTCAGGGTGTGAACTACAATATGGCAACGAATACTTGCGCATTGCAGAACACCATGAACAACAACACTCGTGACATTATCGATAGTCAAAATGCCGGTACGAGAGCAATCCTTGACTACTTATGCCAAGACAAGATTGCAACTCTGACCGCAGAAAATAACGATCTGCGCAGAGCAGCTTCACAGGATCGGCAGAATGCACTTCTCACTACTCAGATGGCGGCTCAGACACAGCAGATCATCAACACTGTGAAACCTGCACCTATTCCTGCATATCAGGTTCCCAACCCTAACGTATATTACGGGTGTGGTTGCAACACTGGTTGCGGATGTTAAAACTGCATATCGAGTAACTTAACCTTATGGTTATGTCTGCTATGCAGAATTACTGACAACATGGGGCAGACTACATGGTTTGCCCCTATTATTTTGAAAGAGAGGTACTTTTTATGGCTGAATATACAGCAGTAGCATTACAGACTGTGGCAGCAGGAGCAGACATTGCTTTTACCGAAACTGCCGTAAATGGAAGTAATTGTATCAATCATAGAGAGGGATCCGGAATTGTGAAACTTAGAGGTATCACTAATCAGTGCCGGGCAAGATTCCTTGTAAGCTATTCCGGAAACATTCAGATTCCCACTGGTGGAACTGTTGGGGAAATTTCCCTTGCACTGGCAGTAGACGGAGAACCTTTACAGTCCACAAGAATGATTGTAACTCCGGCAGCAGCAGAGAATTTACAGAATGTTAGTTCACAAGCATATATTGACGTTCCAAGATGCTGTTGTTCAACAGTTTCGGTAATGAATACATCAAGTCAGGCAGTAGAGGTTCAGAACTCTAATTTAATCGTTATTAGGCAGGCTTGACAAGTATTCTTTAATAAGTCTTTCCAGTATTGCTGATACAGGAAGGTGTTCTTTGATTGCTTGAATTTTAATCTTTTTCAGTAATTCGCTTTCCATTGTTGTTGTGAATTTGATTTTTGACATTTTAAAACCTCCTTTTTAAGTGTATTTTACCATAAATACGTATTGACGTAAAGTTATAAAATTGATATAATACACGTAAAATGGTATATACGTATAAAGGAGATTGGAAAATGGCTTTTAAGAAAGGAAATACACCATATAATTTTGATGATTTGACAGGAAAAATATTTAACCGCCTGACAGTTGTTGAAAGAGTATATAAGGAGAACACCAAAAAGACATATTGGAAATGTAAGTGTTCTTGTGGAAAAGAAACAATTGTTGAAAGCTCGAAAATCAAAGGTGGATACACCAAGAGTTGCGGATGCCTTAATGAAGAAAACAGAAAGAACCATATAGAAGAATTAACTACACATAAAATGAGCGGTACTAAATTATTTAAAATTTGGTGCTCTATGAGAAAAAGATGCGAAAACGAAAAAGAAACGGCATATATGTGGTATGGCGGCAGAGGCATTAAGGTATGTTCTGAATGGAAAGGTGAAAATGGATTTCAAAATTTTTATAACTGGTCTGTAAAGAATGGCTATAAAAATGGATTATCCATAGATAGAATAGATTTTAACGGAAACTATGAACCATCAAATTGCCGTTGGATTACGCAAAAAGAGCAATGCAACAATACAAGAAGAAACATTTACATTGATTACAATGGAGAGCGAAAAACATTAAGTGAGTTATGTGAAATCCACAATTTGAAATATGGAATTATGTACCATAGGGTTTGCAACTTAGAACTTCCTTTTGAAATTGCTATGAATTTAAGTGGATTTTGCAAAACGTATTACAACGGGAAAGAAGTAGATTTGAGACTAATATCAAGAGATAAAAAGATCGATTATAAAATTTTATTAAAAGAAATATTGGTAAACAAAAAAGATATAGAACAAGTTATATCAGAATATGGAGGTAAATAAATTGGATGTTAAAAGAATGCATGAAATGATTGAAAAACTTTCTGAATGCGCTAAAGCGCAGTTTGACAAAGGAATTGACAAGGTAGATACTTGCGAAATGGGGAAAGTCGTTGATATGATGAAAGACTTATCCGAAGCCATGTACTACCGTGAGTTGACAAAAACCATGCAGGAATATGACCCGGACGAAGTCATGGAAATGTTTGATCGTTACGGTGACGGTGGTAAACGTTTCTACGACCATTACCGCTATGCTGATGGAAGATTTGCACCTAAAGGGCATGGAACGTACCGTAGAGGATATGAGGAACCGCCTTATTATCACATGACCCCGGAAATGTATCACCGTGACATGGACAGAGACATGGGAAGAATGTACTACACTGAATCTTCTGCATCTACTGGTCCCATGCGTGATGCAAGAGAGGGTAGAAGCGGCATGAGCCGTAGAGCCTACATGGAAAATAAGGAACTGCACAAAGCTAACACTCCTGCGGACAAGGAAGCAAAAGTGCGTGACCTGAACACCTACATGACGGAATTGGCAACGGATATGTCTGAAATCATCAATGATGCCACACCGGAAGAGAAGTCTGTCCTTAAAAGCAAGCTGTCTGCACTGGTAACAAAAATCGGATAACACACATAAGGGGCTTATTTAGCCCCTTTTATGTTGGAGGTGGTAAGATGTTCACGATAAATGGAATTGTTTGGAATTTAAGGCTTGTAGAGCCACACAGCAATATGTTAATGCGCTCTGATAACACATACACGTTTGGAATGACAGACAGAAATACGCAGTGCATTTATATTTCCAACAGAATCAATGGCTCATTCTTTGACCGTGTTCTCTGCCATGAGTTGTGCCATGCATTTGCATTTTCATACAACCTTACCATGCCAATTGAGGTAGAAGAGATTGTTGCAGACTTCCTAGCCACTTATGGAAGAAATGTGTTTACACTGGCTGATGAAATTATCAAAAATTACATGAGAATGCTTGCGTAGTGCTTTTACAAATGCTATAATTATAATTGTTCAGGTTATAATTTAAACCAGCTGAACAGTAGCAATACTTTTCAGCAAAAGCGCATTAAACATGTATTTTTAAAAAAAGAGTGTCCTTGTCGTGGAGGGCATTCTTTTTTTGCTTAAAATAAGAGCACCCTTGCGGATGCTCTAAAAATTACTCTATATATAATGGCATAAATTCACATTTGTTGTAACCTCTCCATGAATTCGTACTGTATCCTATTATTTTTCCATATACAGTTATTTTTTCACCACCGGAATAATCGGTTGCGTTTAATCCATAATCATTAGAAAACAGTACATTGATTTGTTCCCCCATATAGCTTTCAGTACCTTCCCTCAAAACACAGCATTTTAAAAAATTCCGCTGTAAATTATATTCTCCAAACATTTCTTGAATATAATCATAATACATATCTTTTGCTCTTAATTCATAAAGTTCTGACACAAAAAGATTTAGTTTTACATCTTTTCCCTCTAAATCATCTTGGGAGAAAAATATATCATCATAGAATAATTCAACACATGATTTTTTATATTCCTCTTCTGATAAATCATCTTCCTGCTCATATTCTACATAATTTTCATTTTCCATTACATTACTTTCTGATTGAGTAGCCGTAGACTCTATTTTAGAATCTTTTTCTTGATTTGTATTTTCTCCTTGATAATCAAGATAGTTTTCGACTGATTCATTTGGTACTTCCATAGTTTTACTTTCTGCTTCTGTCAAAGACTCTATACTTACATTATTTGAAACATTTTGGTTTTCCACATTTTGACCACCTAAAAAATAAACAAGAATTACAATTACAGAAAAAATAATTGAAAACCATGAACCGCTGTGATTTTTGTTATTTTTATCGCCTTTAACAATATCAATAATGGCTAAAATAATTGCTACTGGAATTGTAAGACCAAGAAGAGTGAACACAACAGATAGTATACTTAATATGCTTTGCTTTTTCTTTTTCTTATTTTGTTGTTCCACAATATCAATGTCAAATTTAGCCATGCAAGAATCACAATAACCTATTCTGTGATACACAGGAAGACCTTTCTCATCAGTAGCCACCTGTTCCGGAACAACTCTCATTTCTGAACCACATTTGTAGCATTTCATATAAAAATCCCCTTTCGTTTTTTATAAAATTGTAGCACATGATAGGAAATATGTCACGAATGTGAAGAAAATTTTCGGGTCAAATTTTTCGATACCCCCGTAGGCCTGCATTTTCAACAGAAAATCTCGTTTTCAGAGGTTTTTAAAAGAAAATTTTTTCGTCAAAATATAATGCCTTTTTCAAAATACCCCCCGGGGTAGCACTTTTCAAGCTGAAAAATCCGTTTTCAGAGATTTTTCACTAATTTTTTTATGCCGATTCAAGGCATGAAACGCTTGTAAGCTCCTGTGGTGCATCCGGTCACCGTGTCACAGCTTTCGCAAGGTCTCCGACAGCCGAAAGAATAGCATCGTGCGCAGACCGTAGCAGCTCCGCAGATTCCGGAGACAGACCACCCCTGGTAGATTCCACATTTAAAACGACTTCCAACCGTTTTCCAGCATCTAAAACACTATCCATGATGTCATATACATGACCTATTCCCAATTTTCGCATTTTGGCAAAATCCCCCTTGTAATATTTGATTGTACACCAAGACAGCGCAAGCCGTCAATATACCCGTGGACATGATTCGACCGGATCCGGCAGAAGAGCAACGAAAACAGACCGCCAAACGGCAGTATATCACCCAACACACGACAAAAAGACGGTTGCAAGCCGTCTTTTATCTGTTTTCCAGTTCAAAAATTGCCCACCGTAGGGCAGCGGCTGTCTCCGTGTCGTGCTCTCGCTCCGCACGCTCTAACAGATTGTAAAGTCTTTCAAGGTTCTTTTCTTTCATCCTGGTGACCTCCTTTTTTAATTTTGGGGCATATTCCACCCAAAACCATTGCCGGGCATCGCTCCCGGCTGGCATCCTCTGCAATGGCTATCTTAAAAGTATGATTTTTCATAGCAAACATTTTTTAAGTATGATATTTTTCTTCCAAGGCCGCCGCCAAGATTACAAACGTACAACATAACGTTTACAGGTACTGCATCGAGTAATTTTTCATATTGTTGCGGTTCCGGCATTGATGCAAGCCACTTCTCCCATTTTTCGTGCTGTACGTCCGCACAATGCTCAATTTGTAAAAGCGCATCACCTGGAACATATTTGTACAAATTTACATACCATGTAATTTTCCCGCATTCCGCAATATGTGCGATTATTTTATAATCTCCGTTTTCTTTGACTGCTTTGTTACACACCGTGATACCGTTTCCAAGGCAACACATAAATAATTCAAAATTCTTTTTTTCCATGCTCATTTCCTCCATATTCTTAATTTTTCCCGTTTCCGGGTAAAAGCAAGACCGGGACTTGATCCCGGTTGTAAGCCTGTCTTACTTGCTAAATTTAACAATATGATAAATTATATCAAAAGAATGGCTTAATGCTCTTGCCTGTGTGTCTAACCATTCCTCGGATCTGTTTGGTTTGTTCTCGCCGCCGCAAACCTTTTTTAACTCAGACGGGCAACAGAGACGTTCGGCAATGTCACAATCATAAATCAGAGAGTAGCCGCCCCAACTGTACTGTTTCCAGTCAGCGGCACCATTAAGTAAAAGGCTTTTTAAGTCTGTTTTGTCCTGCGGGATCTCTTCAACTTCCAGAGATTCTACAAGCTCATAAGCATAGATCTTTACACCTTTATTCCATGCGCTTCTTGCATTGATGTTGTTGATTGCTTCTAATAATTCATTCTTTCTCATATTGCTTTTAGTTTTTGTTCAATGTCCAATGGAATGCGCTCGTATAGGCATCCCACATATTTTTATATACACCCTCCGTCAC
>ERZ772889.1718-NODE-1718-length-19115-cov-3.607240_pt1 | contig 19115 bp, 18 predicted proteins | sample MGYA00512127_ERZ772889 | MGnify/ENA primary metagenome ERZ772889 (study PRJEB29015, sample SAMEA2737689) | human gut metagenome | biome: human gut; feature: human-associated habitat; material: faeces | place: China | collected 2012 ...
ATTTCTGACCCGGATAGCAGATATTTCAATCACTTCATCATAATTGCAGGAAATCCCCGTGGTCTCCAGATCGTACAGCACATAATCCGGTACATATTTGTTCAGAAGTCTTCCCTTTGTATTTCCAAGCATCTCTGATCTGCCTTTCTTCCTATTGTGGGTTCTTCACCTGATCGCCCACAAACCAGTACTCGCACATATCACAGCCATCTGCCAGTGTCTTACCCCGGATCAGCCTGGCATGACGCAGCTTTGCTGTACAGTAATCAAGATCGCAGCATACTGGAAGCACCTCCATAAAGCCATGCTCCCTTGCATAAGTTTCCATAGGACATCTGGTAAAGTAATAATAAAACCCGTCTTTGTGCTTTGTTTCATCGAAATGGAAATCCCAGGATTTTTCCGCATACTCCGGATGTGCCTTCTGCCAGGCATCCGCAGCGTGGAGCATGTTGCTCATCTTTTCCACATCCTCTTTGCGGTTCATGTCATTTCCGCCCTTTATGATCTTCACAAGGGGACGATCCATCATTTCCCGGGTTACCTTCTTGAAATCCTCCACTTTGATCTCTCCGTCAGCCGCTTTCCAGATTGCCATGAATACATAGCCCATATAGGTATTGCCGGCCATGGGATTGTCAGATCCGATATCATCAGATTCCTCCAGCATTTTTCTGTAGACCGCATTGGACTCCCGGATCCACTTTCTGGTCTTTTCCTTTCCGTACTTACGGTACATTGGCTTTTTCACCAGCCATGTCAGCAAACGAAAATAGCCTCCCTTGTACTTCATCATGATTCTTTGTCCTCTCTTATGAAATATTGAAATGTTTCTCCAGAATATCCGCAGCTTCCAGCTCTTCCAGAAGGAGATCGTATTCCTTTTCAAAAGCTCTTATCTACTCCTCTGACTTTCAATGCAGGTTCCTGATCAGATCACAGCTTCTTTAAGTCTGCTGCTTCGATCAGCTTCTGTTTTTCTGACCGGGAAAGCCTCTTGATATGCCACTCCCGGCTCATCGCTTCTTCTTTTGTGTCAAAAGCTTCATAATACACCAGCTCTACCGGCAGCCGTGCTTTCGTGTATTTGGCTCCCTTTCCACTGTTATGCATTTCTATTCTCTTTTCCAGGTCATTTGTCCAGCCTGTATAGAAGGTTTCGTCACTGCATTTTACAATATATGTATAGTTCATTTTCCCTTATTTCGTGCCAATGGTACCCTTTTGGATACTTGTTGGCCTACTCCCCTTGCAGTATAATCCGTTTGTATAATTATACATAAGTATACTACGCAAAAAGGAGAAAACCAATATGACACACTATGTTCTGTTAAAATTCAAACCCGGAACTGATCTTGATGCCGTGGAAGCCAGTGTCCGTGAAACCTACGAAAAGCTGGATCAGCTGCTGCCTTTTCTCACAGACCCGGTCGTTTTCAGGAATTGTGTGGACCGGGATTCCAATGCCGATCTCATGGCAGTTGTCCAGCTTGACAGCAGTGAACATCTTAATGACTATCTGACGCATCCACTTCAGACTGCTAATAGTTCATTATTTTATTATTTGATGTAAATCTATGTGGTCTAATCGAAACGAATTTCCTCATTTATTTTCTCATGTATTTCTATTCTATTCTGGATGTCTATTGCATTAACAAGCCATCCATTCAGATTACAATTTTTAATAAATTCATCAATTCGATTTATACCATACATTTCCTTAATTGTTACAACTACTCCAAATCTCAATCCAACACCATCTTCAGGATCAAGTCTATTGTTTGTTTTTATTTCCATTCCCCAGTTTTTATTTCTATAGGACTTTTTGGGAACACGTCTATCCTTTACCTTTTCTGCTACATACTTAACATTGTCCCATTTTCTAAATCGTTCCCTTGCATCACCTTCAAGGATATAACTTCTAGATTCTCCTATATCATCTAAGTTCTGCTTATCGTCATTTATTTCATTCAGTTTGCCATCATCTTGAATTCTTCCAAAATGAAGGTTAAGTTCCGTATTTGTATAATCTACTCCTTGTGCTCTATCACATAACGGAAAGTAACACATTGTAGCTCTGGCATAATACGGATAAGTATCAGCTTTCAACGGTATCGGAAAATGATAATTGTAAGTATTCCATTTTTCACTCACATCCGTAACCAAAAATCTGATTTCATCTTCAGGCGTCTGGATAATATCTGTTATCTTAATAGGAACAATTCCATGACCATACAGTGCCACTTCCTCTGGAGTTGGTGCATCGTTCCAGCCTCTGGCAGCATCAATGATCAATGCTTTAGCAATTTCTCTATTTAATCCTAAAACATCAATTAAATATGCCAATTTTCTTGCAATCCAAGGAGCGGCAAAAGAAGTTCCTGCAACAAATGTAGCTCCCAAAGGTTCACACACCTGAATATATTGCTCTTCACTTCCACCGTAGTAGCTCACATCAGGTTTTGCAAAGAAAGACAAAGCTAACCCCTTACGTGAATATTTGGTAGACAAACCACTCTTTGTTACAGCATTGACTACCATACTATTTATCGAATCTGCCGGAGAACCTATTTTGTTTACATCCTCACGAGATTTATTTGTACCTGCAACGACAAATATTACATCATTTTCATACTGAATCTGATCTAACACAGCTGCTTCTGCTGAAATAAAGTTATCATTTATTTCCTGATTACTACCCAAAGAAATGTTCCAAACCTTAATGTCTTTGTTACCCTCAATTATTGTTTTAATAAGTTTGATAATAGTAAAAGATGAAAATTGTGCTCCCGCTGCAACACCAAAATGTCGTACCTTAAATCTACCGCATCCATCATCCAACCATGGATTCATTTTAGGTCCGTCTACAATTATCGAGGATACCGCCGTACCATGACGATAATCATTCTGGCCTTTTGGAATATTATCATCAACCATATCATGATATTCCACCCATTTAGAAAAATAGACGCGCTTATCAAACAAAGTATCAATAACACCTATTGTTGGTTCAATTCCTGGATTCGGTATCGAAGTAATATCGCTCTCATACTCCTCAATAAAATCATCCGGCGATAAATCTGACAAATTCTCTGTTGCCATTGCCACCAGATACGGTGCCTTCTCGTACAAAAGATTCATTTGATTTTCATCGAGATAAACGGTTCTATTATCAAGTATTCTAGACGACAGTATATCAATACCTATCTTATTAAAAACATACTTTACATCAACTCCAATATCAAATAATGTGATAATACTCTCTTTGTCGTGTTTGCGAGCCATTTCAACTTCGAAGTCATCTATATATGAAACATCTGCAACAATTTGCCTAAATAGTGTTTTACTCAAAAAATACTTTTTAAAATCAATTCGATCAAAAAGTATTTTTTGTTCAAATACTTCTTTGGAAATACCATCTGTAAAATATATTGTCAAAACCTTACTCACATTTTCTAATAGCTTAATGCTATCTTCAATATCAGCATCTTCTAAAAAATAGGTGATTATGTGCTTTGTCTTCTCTGTGTTAAATTTTGCCCCAACAATCGCATAATTTGATTGATCACCTTTAAATAATCCTGATATTCGATTGGTTTTTGCAACTATTTTATTGTAATGAACACTTATCAATATCCCGGAAAATGGCTTATCTTCATTCATCCAAAATTCTCTCAATGATTGCAGTTTCGACTGAAGCTTTTTGACATGATTATTAGTAACAATAACTTTACTGTTTATTGCTGCTCCCCCACCATTACCCTTCTTGGATTCTTGCACAAAGCGTTTACCTTTCAATTCAAGGACATTATTCATCTTGTACCCCCTCCTTATTTAATTTTCTGGATACACTACTTTTTGACTCCCCCTTCAGCTTTTCAATTTCACGTACAGTAAAACCTTGCGCATATAATGTTTCAATATCGGTTCCGTCAATATTTCCAATAAGATTATTATATAATCTTCTCAAGTAATCAAACTCTGAATTAACATCACTAAATGCCAGTGATGTCTTGATAACATTTTTTAACTCTCCCGGATATGGTAATTTGGGACAGACATTAAGAATTTTCTTAAACAACCTTGTGTCCTTTGATACGCTCTTAAAGTTTTTAACAAAAGAAGCAAAATAGAACTCTGCCACTTCTATTAAATCTTCCTTTTTGTACCTATCAAAATTAATTACTGCATCAAATCTTCTAACCAGTGCTTTATCAAAATTAGAAAACAAATTTGTCGTTGCAATAATTACTATTTCTTTGTTCAAATCCGTTAATCTATCTAATTCTCGTAAAATGGTAGAGGTCGCTCTTCCCATCTCTCTAACATCATTTGAACTGATTCTATCCAATGCAATTACGTCTATCTCGTCAAATAAAACAACAACCTTATTCGAATAAGGAAGACTATTTATTTCATTGAAGACAGTCGCAATATTTTTATTTGTTTGTCCCAATTTGCTATCAATCAAGTTTTCAAAATCAATGCAAAACAAAGTTCTATCTAATAATCTTGCAACCTGTTTTGCAGCCTCAGTCTTTCCACTACCAGGCAATCCTTCAAACAGAAATTTATTTATACCAACATTATGATTTACTGCATTAATTATTCCTTTAACATCTTCGGATATCTCTGTTGGCAGATACAAAGGATCTGCTCCCCTTGTATCTATAGTTTTTAGGAAATCACTCTCATAATCACTTCCCTGTGGAGCATATAAATTAGATTCTGCGATAAGTCCCATAATGTATTCAGCTAACTGATCATCGCCAATGCTATCAAAGTATCTCGCTATACTTATTGCCTCATTACGAAAGCCATTTTCATTTCTTTCAACATGATATTTTATCAAGTTTAATACATTTTGTTTTTTCATAAAACCCACCTCCAGCTTTCTGAAAACAGAATACAATATAATGGGACAAAAGTCAAGTTTTTGGGACAATTATTATTTTATCTATATAGTATCTTGTAGAATATATCCCACAGATACTATATAGATATTCAATTTTCTTAAATACTTAAATATAAAAAGATTATCTTATTCTTCATCTTCACTAGAAACATCTCCGCCCTCTTCCTCAGCGTCATCGATGTCATCTTCATCATCCGGAATCTTGTAAGTGATAAACTCATGCATTCCAAATTCCAGATCCTCCGTATTCAAAAGATGAGAACACATCCAAATATTTCCGGTCATTGCTTCTCCTTTCGCGACTTTTCATACTGCTTTCTCTGCATGTAAGCTTAATAGGTACAAGGCTTCTGGTGAAACTGCTCCAGATATTCATCAAAGATATCTCTGTTAATCAGAACTGTTCCATCGATTCTGCAGATAGCACCTGCCTCATCAGCCATCTCAAGTAGTTTCCTGTGAGTAAGACTGTAGACACTCTCAGCATCCTTATACTTCAGAAACTGTCGCCTAAGTTTTCCGGCTCTTTCTCTGACAGCATTTACTCGCTCAATCGTCATATACTCCTCTGTTTCAAGCTGCATCCCGGTTCCTCCCTTCATATTGATTTGACAGAATCACATTGTTGGTTCATGGACGCAAGAAAGGCCACCTTCTAAATTTCTTTAGAAAGTGGCCTGTTTTACTATCATAATCGATCTCATAATATCTCAAATCTTTTTATATATCAACATTCAACAATCTCTTGAGACCTTTTTTATTCCTTGGAAGAGATCGATTCGGATTCAACGCATGCAAGTAATCACCCAACTCACTATCAGCGATATCTTGATTCATTGCGATTTCCAAATAGTTCTTTGCCCTTGATACACCAACATACAGTAGCCGTCTATCTTCCTCAGATTTTAACCCAATCATTGATGCATCCACGACTAGGATAGCTTCCGCTTCAAGGCCTTTGAATTTTCTTATAGTAGTAAAATGTACTTTCCCTGGCTCTCGTTTTTCAGACAACTCAAAACCAGCATATTTACGTTTCGCATCAATAAAAGAATTATCCAAAGTCGATGCAGATAGAATGGTAATCTTATCAGCTGGTACCTCTCCCTTTTTCATACGTTCTAGGAAGCCCTCGACTATGGCTGTCATCTCCTTTTCTGTTGAATAAAATCTTAAAAAAGGAACTTCACCGTGAATCTCATTTAATGTCAAATTCTCTTTCCCGATAATACTGCATGCGGTCTTAAATATTTCTGCTGTATTCCTGCAGTTTTTGCTTAGAACAAGCCTACATTCTGCATCTTCGAGCCAATGTGGCTGACGTTTTTTCATAATAAACTGATTCTTGTCGTAGAACACATAAAAACTGCCCTTTTTGCTCTTCGATAAGTCATAAAGCCTATTCAATAGCCGGTCATCTAAATCCTGCCCTTCATCAACAATAACATTTTTATATTTCCAGTTTTCTTTATCAAAAACGACTTCCAAATACTCTTCGAATTCAGCCAGAACATCATCTATCTTCGAATCCGTTGCCCCCATAATCTCATATGCCAAAGAGTGCGCATTATGAAAAACAACACCAGGAATCGTATTGTTCTCCCGGAGTGAATCTCTTAGAAAGCTGTTATAGCACAAAAATAGGACACTTTCTCCCTGCGCCGCAAGCATCTTAGCCTTTTCTATCGCTAACACAGTTTTTCCTGTTCCGGCAAGCCCATGGATTACTGCCGTATCCTGTTCGACAAGGAAATCCAAAAGGGCGATCTGTTGATTTGTAAGCCTAATATAAATATGCTCCGACTCGTTAATTGTCGTTCCCAACTTAGGAACCGCGTGGAAATACGGGCATAAAACATCCATCACACATCTTGTGTCATCGCCAGAAAGCGGGCGAGTGTTTACACGCAATTTATCTTTCCAAAAATCATAAGCATCCTCTATAACTGACTGAGCATTTAATAATGATTTCTTATCAAATGTAATCTCTACTGCCGCTTCGGGAGGAAGCTCATCATTGGGTTTGAACTCAATAGACGGGAACCAGACTGCATAGCAAAGCATCGGCCGTGTAAATCTCGTCCGATTTGCATGCTTTATAATGCGGTCAAAGATCTCATATTGGCTCTTTCTCGCCTGGACATACGGAGATATCTCCTTCTTTTGGCCGGAATTCCTATTCGTTTGAATCCATTTTCCACCTTTATACTCTATCTCTCCGGACTTGACCTCAATCACCATTATTCCATGCACAGGATGGAACAGAATGAAATCCGCCTCTCCTATCGTTCGGTCATTACCAATGCTGATCCAGCTTAAAGAATAGAAAACCGTATAATCCTTACCTAAGAGTTTTAAGGCTTCATAAACCTCTTTCTCACCTGGGCTATTATTGAAATCCTCCGGTTTAACATCCGGTATAAAAACTGCCATGCCTTCACTCTCCTATGTTAAGTGCCTTTCTGACAAGCATTTCCGCAGAGTCCCCTGCTTCAATACTACTCACAAATTCCTCAAATTTTGCAACGCGGTGCACCTTTTTCTTTTCTTGATCCGAAATAATCTCGGCTTTCAATTCATCATCAAGTTTCCTTTCCTGAACATAAAAGATGGAGCGATCAGGAGCCTTGCTCATTCTAAGTGCTCGATTAACGCATAACTCCCATATATTCAAAATCATGGAGTTAATGTTTTTCCCGCTTTTTTTAGCAGCAACTGTCGTTGATCCATTCCTTGCGTACTGTTTTATCGAATCCAAGAAAGATTGTCCTTCCTCTGTGATTGAATCTAAGCACCTAGTGGATGCTAATCCCTTCGCAATTACAGAAAAGACTCCATATTCTAACAACAAAGCAAATGCAATGCGCTGTTCTTCGTTCATATCTTCATATGACACATGCCCAAAGGCCACATCTCCCTTCGGCTTTCGATCTTCATACAAAGAAACCAAATCCGCCTCTGTGCACAAAGATTGATTCAAAAGCATCCTTCTTCCACGCTTGGATTGATTTGTGTATAGGAGATAACCATATGCCGGTCGATTATCTCTGCCTCCACGACCAACTTCCTGATAATACTGCTCCACTGTTTCAGATATGAGATAGTTTACAACCACTCGGATATCAGGGATGTCTACACCCATTCCGAATGCCGATGTAGCAAATACAATCTTTATATCTCCATTTTTAAAGCCTTCGAGTACATAAGCCTTGTATTTGTCATCCGCCTTAGAATCAAAATAAGCTACCCCTTCATATACATCCTTATACTTATCATAAAGCGTCCTTGTCGTCGGATGCTTGCCATATACTCTATGCGCGAAAACAAGGATTTTTTCTCCCCTATGCTTTTCAATAATGCGCTCTAATTCTTCATCCTTTGTATCTTCCTTGCCATCCTTAAGATTTAAGATTTCAAGATAAAGATTCTTACGCCATAGGTTTTCACCTTTAACAACATTGCTGATATGAAAATCTTTGATTACCTGCTGTTGCTGTTCTTCGTTTAGCGTCGCGGTGAGGCACAGCGTTGCCGGCCAACCGTCTCCTCCAAATATCCGATCTAAGAAATCTGGAATATTTCGATATGCCGGGCGGAATCCATCGCCCCACTGAGATATACAATGCGCCTCATCGACAACAACCAGACCAATGTCATCTCTTCGCTTGTTCAGCGCATATTCCAGATAGCCATCACTTGATATCCTCTCCGGAGACGTGAATATATATTGCGGCATTACTCCATTTGCCATGTCTGTAATCAACGCAAACTGTTTCTTATAATCCATTCCAGAAAAGCTAACTGTGGCTATTCCCTTTACTCGCATCTCGGCATTTTGCTGATTCATAAGCGCAATCAAAGGAGATATGATAATCGTCGTTTTCTCCATGCATAAACCAGCTACTTGATAGATCAACGACTTTCCGCCTCCAGTTGGCATCAAGCAGAGCGTATTCTTCCCTGCAAGAAGACTATCAATTGTCTCTTCCTGCACATCACGAAAGCCCTTTTTCTCGCTGAAATACTTTGCTAATACTTCTTCTTTCGTCATACTCATTTACCACGGTGTGTTGAATTTCAACACATCATCATTTCCAGTCAGCGTTGTAATATTATCCTGATTCTCTGCAGTGAAATAATCATAAAATGCATTCGTCAAAAGGAATCTATAATCAGTCGGAAACTCTTTATGAAAACGAGCTTGGATCTTTTGGTTAAGAATATTAAATATTCTTATGGTATAAAGTCCAAATGTCTGGTAAGGATAGAAATAGTTATGCTCTACCTCTATCGTTCCCGTCCGTGAATGAACCTCATCCTTAACCATGCAGAACTCAGAGCTATCGCTAGGCATATCTATGCCTTTCATATCCCGTCCGGTTAGGAAAAGGAGTGAAAAGATCCCCTTCTTGTAATTTCCAGGGAACACACGCGGATACATATGATTCAAAATATTTGAAACAATTCCGAAGCCGAATACCCCTGATTGATAACATGCAGCTTCATTCATTTCTTCCAATCCGGTATCAACGATTGTTTCAATCTGAGACATCCGTTCTTCATCCATCTCCTCGTTATAATCAGCCCCAAATGAAATGAAGTTATAGCATGTGTCAAATATCTTCTGGCTTGGTGATGCATAGAACTTTTTCTTCCATTCATTCAAAGCTTCCGCTTTACTCTGCAAGGTTTTGTTAATAACGTCGCATTCCTTTTTTAACGTTGTATTCTTGAAATCGTCTTTATCCATTTCATATTCGTCCTCGAATAGATCCAGGTCGAAAATGTCATGGTATTTCTCTGAGCGTTTATCATTTTTTTCGATCAGTTCTTGTACAAATGCGCTATAAGCATATTCCATTACGCCCTGATTTCCAAAGTTAGAAATACTCGTCAAAAAACTGTCGGCATATTGCTCCACATTCGGGAGCATAATACCCCATACCTTCTCGAAATGCTCCTGATCCACTAACAGCGCAAATTCTTTTTCCCAAATGGGACCATCCGTCATACTTTGAAACATTCTGTTTCCCTCCTCTTCAGATTAAAATTTGTGTCCTTTGTTCTTCTTGCCTTCAGCCGCATCCTTAATGCCTTCACCAATGGCAAAGTCATTAGCCATGTGAATACCTGTTATTTTCTCGGGACACCTTTCATCCAAACTTCTTCGCAAATTCTACACAAATATCCTCTATCCGTATTGTTTGCCATGGGTATCATTTTCCCATCATGAGCGTAGCAAACCGAACAATAATGAATATCAGGGTTATCAGGCAATATAAATGATTGAGCGCCCTCGTCATATGTCATTTTCTCCCTGATATCTAATTGCTTTTTCAGCCTTTGATTCTCTTCATCCAGTTCATTTACCTGTTTCTTGATATCAATCAGACTGCTATACAATTTATCATCTTTGACCTTTTCAGCTTCTGTCATCAAGTCTCTTATCAATCCATAAATATCCATCACTACAGACATAGTATTCCTCCTTTAATTCCTCCTTTAATTCATTCTTCATCCATGCTTTTCTTCAAAACAATTTTGGTAACAATACATTAAAACAGACTCATCTGCCCATTCATAATCTTATAGTAGCCGTGTTCTATTCTCTCATTGTCTTCATGGGTCATTATCTCAAAATTGCTTAATGCCTGTTGCTTAATGACGAGCTTAATCACGCACTCAAAGCAGCTGGTGACATCACTTTTGTTAATGTCCGAAAGGCATATAAGCTGAACATTGAAGTGTTTTGCAATATCAAACATAGGCTTCAGCAAATGCGCCGAGGTAATCTTTCCAAACGGATTATCCAGGATAAGAACGCTCTTGGCCTCTTTGCTTACGATTCCGGATGTGGATCGCGTATAATTCATAAGAGTAAGCACTACCGAGAAGAACACCACAAATTTTTCGGCTCCGGAGCTTTGGGTCAAGGTGTCTTCCCATCTCTTATAAGACGAATTCGCAACATTCAAATCAATCTTGTAAACCTTCACCGGGACAGTTTCCCTAATGATGTATTTGTGAAGGAGCCTTTCACTTCCTACAATGCTCTTCGCCCGTTTCTGAATCTGCTTTTCCTCAAAGTTATTAACCAGCATCTCCTTGATTTCGTTGGCGCCTTTCTCTATTTCATTTCGAATAGACATCCTGGATGCTTCTTCGGACAATTCCATTTCTTCAGGAAGGTCCATCTTCAGCATCGGGATTTGAGGCTTTCCATCATAGATATGTGCCTTTGAGCTACTGGCAATCATTCTGAGATCTTCGTACACTCGTTTTCCCTGTAAGAAGCACTGTTCGACCAAATCATTGAAATCGTTCGTAATCTCCCTAAGATCCGTTTCAATCTTGCTATTGATCTTGCGAATAGATTCAATCATTGCGGTAATGCTTTCACTTATTGTAAACAGGCGATCGCCTTTAATCTCAGTAGCATCGATCATCCCGCCAATCGCGTTCAATTTCCCTACAATCTCCGCCAGCGCGATGTCCTTATAAGTCGTGACAGTAGTCTGTATCTTTCTGTATAATTCCTCTCTCTTTCGAGTGTATTCAGTCTTGCTAAAGATAAGTTTTGCTTCAAGTGTTTTCCATTGCTCATCCGGATTCGCGCTCAAGATGGTGCCTTCAGCAACAATTCCTTCTGAATACCCCTCAAGTTCACTATTAACCTGATAAGAGATTTTTTCCAAAGAACGCTTTTCATTTTCTAAGATATTAAGCCGACTTCTAAGCCTCTTTATCTCTTCTCGTGCTTTTGATAATCTCTCTTTAAACGCTTCTCCAATTTCTTCTTGAGGAAGAGGAATACCCTCATGTTCAGCCAGAGCTTCCTGGGCATGCTTCACTTCCTGCTCTGCAGCAATATAATCGCCCTTCTTGTCTGTATACTCATCCTGCCTTGAATCCCGGGTCTTTTCATAAGTTTCTCTCTCTTGTCTTACTTTGGATAATATTTCCACTGAAAGCGTCGGATCTGCATATTCGCTCTCCTCGCACGAATAGCCGGCCAGTTCCTCTTCATACCTCTGCTTCGAATTCTGTTCTGATTCCAGAGTGCTTCTTAATCCTGCCAGACTCTCGTCCATATTACTCAAAAGTGCTTTGTACTGTGCGAAGAGGGTCGAATAATCACCTTCAAGAACTTCGGACGACTTAGCATTGTCGACATTTTCAAGAATGGAATTGATATCTCTTATCAAGACCTCAATACTTTCCATTCTTTCCTGCAATGACGCCATTTCCTTAACATGCATCTCCACAGCATCGCATGCAGCCTTATAATCAGCCTCGGCAGCACTTTTTGCCATGTACAAATCTTGCTCCGCTTTATACTTATCCTGCTCTTCAGATATCATTTCGCGCAATTCGCAAAACGAATCCAGCCATTTATCGACCTTCTGAATTAAGTCAGTACACTCCTTCTGCCGCTCTGTCAGATGGCTTCCTTCCTCTTGAAGCCTCTGCAGTTCACTCTCAAGCTCTTTCTTTTTTTTCTCAAATTCGCGGATTCGATCTTTATAACTTGCGATCTGAGTTTCCTGCACTTTTCTCCAATCTTCAGCATAAGTAAATCGGTCTGCTACATTCCGATCTTCCTTGCCTTCCTGCAGATGGTTTAGAAGCTGAGCCAGTCGGTCTTCCAGATTGGATATTTCATCGCTTAAGCGGTCAAAATATCCCTCTCTATCGGCGAAGAAGCTTTTATCATGCGCGGTTAGAAAAGCACCTGCTTCCTTTGTTCCATCAAAGATATGATCAATTTGTGCCATCGTAAACAGAGGAACTACAGCCGGAAGCCATTCGATGTTTCCGGCTGACAATAGTCTCTTGATGTCTTTCTCATTATTGAACAATAGTGCATAGGCCATCTCCGGGTAAGTACCCAGGATCTCCTCCGCTCTGTCTACGGATACTGTGCCAGCCTCAATCAGACCACATATATACTCTTCACCGGTTGTTGGATTTAATCCCGTTGAATTCACATAAGCCATGATTTCCGGGAGTATATGCAGATAGCCTGACTCTGCCGCTTTCCTTTTCTCTTTGAGACTGTCAAGCTTTCGCTTTTTTGTCGCAATATCCGCCTCAGTCGTGTCAATATCCCTACGGATCTCATCACGCAGAACTCCCGTAAAAGCTGCAGTACTTTCATGGCTATACTTCTCGCAGATTCTTACAATCTGTTCAAAGATAGAATCATATTCTCCTAACTCACTCTCCGCATCTTCTAAAGATCGAGATACATTATTAACATTAATCGTTAAATCCGCAATTTCCCCTGGAATCTGGTTCTCCCGTTTCTTGATGTCCTCAAATCGTTCCGCAATTTTCGCAAGTGCGGTCTCTTGCTCCTTTTTCGACTCCTCTCTCTGGGATTTCGCAGCCTCAAGTTCCTCTTCTGCGTAAAAACCCGTAAATCTTCTGATAACATCTATCTGAAGATTGGCAACTCTCTTATCTGTATTACTCTTGCTTGCATTAAGTGCCGCTTCCGCTTCAGTATATCTTTTGCTCGCACTATCACGTGCTGCCTCGGACTTTTTCTTTGCGTCCTGGCATTCCTTTACGGTTGCGGATTCCTGGTTGATTTTTTCCTCCAGTTCCGCTCTTATGCTCTCCTGCTCGCTTTTCGCCTCCCTAGCCTTAACCAGAACGGAATACTTCAAATTTGCAATGCGTTCTGCGTCATCCGAATGATTCTCTTTGTCTTCTATAAGCTTCTTAAGCTCTGTAATCTTTCCGTCCGCTGTCTGTATCTGCCGATAAAGCTTTGCGCTCTGCAGGATGTCTTCTTCATGTCTCTTAGCCTCAAGCGTAGCTTTACTTTGTTCAAGAAGAGCTAGATCCTCTTCCATATCCGCTTTTACACGATCACGCTTTTCACTGGCGACATAATAGTTCTTTGATTTCTTCTCGTGATCAATACGAGTTATCAAAGTATTCTGTCCTTCAATTTCCTGAGCAACCCGGCCAGTCTCCTCATTGACCGCATTCATACGATTACCAAGTGCAGCCGCAAATCCCCTTGTTTCTGACACGTTCGCAACAAACGCATCGTTGGCATTATAGAGGTCATCACTTATCTCGCTAACGCCCTCGAGATCCTCCAGCAGTTTCTTGTTGGTGTCCCGCTGCTTAATTACCGATTCCTTGTCCATAATCTTCTTGGCATAGTTAATAAGCATCGTTTCTAGGGAACAGTCAGTACCTTGGGATGCCACGCTCATCAGTTTTTGCTCAATAGCCGGTATGAAAAATTTTGCTATCAGCTTGTCGGAGGTTTTTGCTTCATCAAAATACTGATTAAGACCACCTTCGTCCTTATTCAGCACTTCAATAACACTTTCCCACTCCGTCCTGAAAATCCCATATTCCGCCAGAAATTCAGCCCACTTTACCGCATCATCTGAGGAATAATATGTCAAAAGTCCCCTACTTGACTTTGCCTTTTCTCTAACATAGTCAAACTGAGCCGGGACATAATTTCCATTATCGTTGCTTGACAGCTCAAGACTCGAGATACTATACGCTGAAAATGTGTCGTAATGCGTCGTAAAGGTATAGTATTTAACGGAATTGCCTCTTTTGTCCTCTTCTGTCGATGCACTCGAACTTGCTGCAATCGAAATACCGGTCAGCAGTTTTTCCTTGCTTCCATCCAAGTTCCATTCCAGCAATATATACGAATGGTCACCCGTGTGTGAAAAATAGTCTTCAATACGTCTTCCACCGGCCATTGCCTTTGGATGTACCGGTTGCATCATAAGCTGAACAAGGACTGTCTTTCCACCACCATTATTTAAATTAAACAACGTATTCAAAGCCTTTCCCGTATCAGGAGAAGCTAGATCATATAACTCATCCGGAATAAAGCGGTTTCCGTCATTGTAATTGAAATTCACTATCCGGATCTTACTTATCTGAGGCATGATTTTCCTCCTCTATCCAGCTATTGATCGTCTGAACACGATCCTTACGCAGCACATAGGGCATAAGATCTTTTGCTTTTTTCGTAGGCCTTATTCGTCCGCCCTCGTCTTCCAGAAAGAGCTCATCTGCCTTGAACTTCAGCAGGATTTTATTTACGACTCCATAACGGTCATCAATCCTCTTACTGGTTATTTCGCCTTCCTTCTTACTCAGCCAATCCTCTGCCAGCATGTGGAAGTTTTCGCTGTAATCATCCGTTTTGTCATCCTTATCAATATCATCGCGAGTAACGTCCTGACAATGCTTTGTGAATTCTTTGATCAGTTCTTCCTTTGTAGTGAAGTCTCTGGTCAGTGCATCCACTCCTTCACCCTTGAAAAAGATGAACAGAATATATATTGCCAGATAATTCATCAAGTAAAGATCCCTGCTCCTCACCTCATTCGTAGCCTTGATATCAGCACGATAATCTACATTGTTCTTGAGGAAGAGATCATTATCCTGGGTCGGAACCATATAGATTCGATCCTGCGCCTGAATGATTTCAAAGCCCAGCTCAATCCCCATTTGATCAAGTTCATCCCTGGCCTCATTATCTTCCACAAGGTTCCACATCAGACTGTTATCATTTCTGTCAATCCAGCCTTTTTTCATAAGTTCATGAAATAGTTTAAGGGCACTGTTGTTCATCGCTCCACCTCAACCATATAATTTGTCATTTGGATCCTTATAGAATCCTCTCCATCCCGCATATCAAAATCAAAGGATTCGTCCGATGTCGTAAACTGCAGTCTCTGCATTCCCAGATACTCCTTGGGCAGTTTCGATAAAATCCATAGCAGATCCAGTTCTCCCAAAGGTTCCGCAACAATAACGTCTTCCGTGTTCCTCAATTCTTCAAGGTCGATCTTTCCCGTTTGATAGATCGTCATTAGTGTATTGGGAAAGTAGCCACCTGTGCTCCATTTCATCAATTCATCCACTGACAACGAATGAATGTACTCTTTTATCTCGAAGGACGTTTTGTCTTGCGCGTATGCAAAAAATGATCTGCAGATATCCAAATATAACTCGTTACGCTCTCGAATCCGTCTTTCTGCTTCTTCGTCTTCGTTATCAATTTTTAATCCTGGCTCATCTTCTTCATTAGTGATATAACCATAAGCCGCATAAAAGTTCTCGATACTGAATTTCTTCTCCAGTCCGGGACTAGCGAGTGGCCAAAGCAGCGTTAATACCGCATCGCCCAAACCATCACCCATTCTGCGGAGTTTGACCATTATGTCCTGATCAAAATTCATCCGTTCAAAGCTCTTGATTGCAAAACTATCACGAAGAATCTGGTTATAGGAATCTGATGCAAGATTTTTCGCATTGATCAAAGACCGCTGTTCGGTGATAGTCAGATCAAGATTCTTGTTTATTTCATTTAATTCTCTAAGGTTCTTCCTAGCCTCTTCCGTATCAGCACCACTTTCGAGAGCATTCTTTATAGCCTCCGCCTCCCGTAATGCAGTCTTGTGTATCTCCTGCAGTTCCCGTTGCTCATCTACCATCAAGGTTCGGAACTGCCCAACAATTCTCTCATACTCATCAACAGTAATCTTTGTAATGTTCTCACGGCAGCGCAGAAGAAAGTCATCCAGGCTGTGTCCCATATTACGCAACCGGGCTACCAGTTCCCTACTTTGCGTCAAAGCCTTGGAATAATTCTTTCTCTTCATGTATTCCTGCATTTTGAAGCGGGTCACGGAGTAGTCCAGTTCCGACTCTATCTCCATCGACCTGTATAAGAAGTCGAACACATCATCAGTAAGATAGTATGATCCTTTTTCCTCATTGATCAGTCGAACCGGCATGCTCTTGAACACTTCCTCATCTGCAAAGAAAGTGTTGTACTCTATCATTTTTCCATTGTTCTGGAGCACATTTACGACTATATAATAGGCCAGCTTGTTCGTATCAACCTCATACGTCTCCGGTACAATCTGAATAATGCTATCGAGGAACCCCTCTATATCCTTTAAAGTGCAAGTCTGAACATCACTGAGCGTACGCTCCTTAATGTACAAAAGAACTGCCACGGTCAAGTTGTTTAAGGTGTCAAAATCGCCCTTAAACATCTCCCGAATATCGTCCGGGCAATTCGAGACAGAAATGCTTCGAACAATATCAATAAACTTCATTCTGTTTTGAAAGCCCGTAAGCATTTCTTTAATATCAGGGCGAAGCATTCAATCACCTCTCGCTTAATACGGTATAGGGTATAATTTCTTGCGGGATCAGCTTATTTTCTTCTAAAACACGGTTTAAAAAATGCCGCTCCTCTGTAGAAAAGCCTTCAAACAAATTCTCAAAAGATACTCCCTCCTTTTTAGAAGAGGGGCTATCCTCAAGGCAAATACTCTGCACTCGTTCAATCATTTTCCTATATCCCGGAATGAATAATTCTATATTCAGGGAATCGTTCACATCTCTTGTTCGTCGGAAGATATCAAAACCTTCACGATCAATATCCCCCCAATACAGGAAGGTAACATTGGGATTTCCCATAAATCTTACGTATTCGACCAGCGCTCCGGCTTTATTCGACACCTTGTTTCCATTTCCATAGACGACACCATCTATAGCCACGCCAAACAAGCTCTTAAAATGATCTTCAAACATACACCGCCGGATGTTGAACCATATATCTTTGTTCTCGCAAATAAGCAAGGTCAGGTCATTTTTCCGCTCAGGTATATAATCGTGAAAGCAATACTCCGGAGTGTCATAGAATCCCAGATCTGATTCGGATATCTCTAAGTGTCGAAGCAGAGACTTCACCTCCGGATCATCCAACACCTTCTCACGACCAAAAATCTCAAAAGACCGTTCTTTCCTTGAAATCTGTTCCCCCGCTTTCCTCGAAAAGAGAAAAGTATTCAGACAGTCGACAACCTCTCTATGCTTCAGATACTCCTTAACATGCAAAGATAGGTATCCGGTCCTTTGCAAAGCCGGATGTAGCTGTCGAATCTGTTTTTCAACCTCTTCACTCGATTCTTCTTTTATCATGATCCGATACTTCTTAAACAGCGGATATTTACGATTTCCGTTCTGGCCTGAGTTCTTTACTGGTTCCAAAATTGAAGCGCCAGCCAGTTCGGAAATCCTATCATATAAGCCTTTCGTGTCCGCCAGATCTGCTTTCAATAAGTCGGTCAAAGCCTCAAGTGTGATGCTCTTTTTCCCGTATGCTAGTAGTTTATTCTTAATGTCCATTTTCATCCTCTGGAATCATCTCCATAATGTCCCCGATATCGCACTGCAAATATGCGCAGATCCGCTTTAGGACATCCATTGATACATCCTCATTACGTCCCAATTTTGCTAACGTATTCGGGCTCATTTCTATAGCTTCTAACAAGTCCATCTTCTTCATGTTTTTATCGATAAGCATTTTCCACAACTTGTTATAACTTACTCTCATTACACAATTCCTCACATGCTACGCAGCATCAAACGGCTTTAGCAGCCTACAATAACTCAAAATAAATTATAACACTTACGCCTTCAAATATCAATAATTTAATTATAGATACCTATAAATTCCATTCTATCCTTTCACTCCACTTTTCATTATCCACATTTTATGTCCTTTAAAACGGACTCCAGGCCAGATTTCTTAGATTTCTGTTACAGTTCACACCCACGCCAGTAAATGGATGTTTTTGTGCATATCGCCGAAATTTATTTTTTCATTTTGCACAAATGTCTCCCTTGAAATTTTCTTATCCACATCTCTGTCCACCCTCCCTCTTTTATCCTCTTTTTTCATTGCAGAGTACTCCCTTTTGTCCTTTTTTTCTCTTTCCAGAAGTCTCTTTTTCCTTCTCCTTACAACTTATCCACTCGGCATTCTGACGGTTCCTCTTTTTTCCCGGATTCGCTTTTTTCCACGCTTTCCTGTATAATCATCTCATAAGAACCGAGGTGATAGATCGCTGAGATGGCTTGTCTGAACCCTAACGCCCAGATCATCGTCATTCTTCTTCCGCCTGTTGTATTCCACTTCAAAAAGGATCCGATTAAACAACCCTGTTTCGTAACAGTCTACCAACTGAGGAAATACGCTGTAGTTCTTGTAGATCAGTAGGAAGCGTTCATGCGGATTTGAATTACCGTAGCCTTCCACCAGTTTTTCTTCTGTAATGCACATGTTCGCACCTCCATAACATTTCTTGGAGGTTAGGCTTGCCGGCTTGCGTCACCTCTTGCTTAC
>ERZ772889.1724-NODE-1724-length-19044-cov-3.967876_pt1 | contig 19044 bp, 10 predicted proteins | sample MGYA00512127_ERZ772889 | MGnify/ENA primary metagenome ERZ772889 (study PRJEB29015, sample SAMEA2737689) | human gut metagenome | biome: human gut; feature: human-associated habitat; material: faeces | place: China | collected 2012 ...
TCTTCTTTGTTTTCATATAAGACTCATAGCGATACCAATGGGTATTTTGATAATCAGCGTGTCAATAATGGCGATATTAGAGATATTAACGGAAGTAAGGCCCAATCACGCTATATTGCTTTGCAAAGTACCAGTATTCTGACTTTTGATAAGGCTTTTGGTGATCATACCGTTCAGGCTACCGGGGTATACGAAGTGTTGAAGGATAATTATCAGAGCACATCTGCTTCTTCCAGAGGAATCCCGGTGGGAATGGGATATAATGGAGTGCAGTTCGGTTCTATTTTGCAGGCCCCTTGGGTGGAATATTCTACTACGGTGATGCAGTCTTTTATGGGTCGCGTGAATTATAGTTATAAGAATAAATACATGTTTTCCGGATCGGTTCGTTATGATGGAGCCAGCCAGTTGGCAGAAGGAAACAAATACGACAATTTTACAGCATTTTCATTAGGATGGAATCTTATGGAAGAAAAGTTTATGAAAAGGCTGAAAGATATGGTACCGGAGTTTAAAATTCGCGGGAGTTACGGTACGGTAGGCAATGCTGCAGTGCCCGCTTACTCTTCTCATTTAAAGTTTTATCCGGGCATGGACGATAGCGGAAACCCGACTTTGGCCATATCAGATTTAGGCAATGACAATCTGAAATGGGAACGTACCCGTGAGTTGAACATCGGTATAGACAGTCGATGGTGGGGAGGGCGTTTGAGTTTCTCAGCCGAATATTATAACAAGAAAACCACAGACCTGTTGATGTGGCAGAAAGTGCCTTCAGTATTGGGTGTCAGTTCCATCCTTACCAATGTCGGTTCCGTGTCCAATAAAGGATTTGATATCATGTTGGGTGGCATTCCTGTCTCTACCAAACATTTTAAATGGGACATCAATTATACATTGAATATCAATAAAAATAAGATTCTCGAACTGGACGGGCTCTCCAATACGCTTATTACAACCGGTGCCGATTATCCGGGATTGGTGGGTTCTTATGTCCAGATGGTAGGGCAACCGATGGGTACATTCCTCGGATATACCTTTGCCGGTGTCTGGCAGAAATCGGAAGTGTCGACGGCTGCGCTTTATGGAGCAAAGCCCGGAGATGCCAAGTATGTAGATATCAACCGTGATGGAAAAATAGATAAGGATGATATAGGCATTATCGGTAATGCCCAGCCGAAGTTGAGCTTCGGATTCAACAATTCATTTACGATTTTTGATTTCGACCTGAATATTTTCTGGCAAGGAGTATCCGGTAATGACATTTATAATCAGAATCGTATCCGGCGTGAGACTTATTCGTCAGATGCATTCCCGACCAGTACGGTTATGAAAGACCATTGGACACCGGAAAATCCGACAAACGAAATGACATCTCCTGCTTATGTTCCTTACGATAAACATTCATTCTACAAAAAAATGAATTACGTCAATATCAAGAACATCACGATCGGATACACGTTCCCGAAGACAACATTAAGTGCAATTGGAATCAGCTCGCTGAGTATCAATGCAAGTGTCAACAACCTCTATACTTTCAGTAACATCGACAACTGGCTGAACTTAGAAGATAGCGATGCTAACAGAAATGTTCTCGTTACCTACCCGACAGCCCGTTCTTACATGTTTGGATTAAATCTTACTTTCTAACATTATAATATAATTGAATTTGGATATGAAAAATATATTAGCAACTGCCGCTGCTGCATTTTTATTGGTGACATCAACCGGTTGTTCAGGTTTTCTGGATGAAGAGCTAAAAAGCTCGCTATCTCCAGACAATACATACACAAGCAGCTATGGTTTTGAAGTCGGAGTAAACGGGTTGTACGGTTGGGCCCGTTCCGAATTTAACACATGGGGAGGAGCAACAACAAGCCAGGGACAAGCTTGTCCGTACGAATCATTTCAGGTAGCAACAGACATTGTCTACACAGGGCATGGAGACGGTTCATTGGTTCCTTTCGAAAACTTGTCTTATACACCATCCACAACATTTGTCACTTCCTATTGGAACTGGGGATACGGTTTGATCGCCTCTGCCAATGAAATCCTCGAATATTCGGAAGGTAATGTAAATTGGGACAAACCGACCGATAAAGCCTACTATCAGGCTATCGCTCGCTTCTTCCGCGCTTATGCTTATCGGTATCTGGTATATTTGTACGGAGATGTTCCATATGTTGATAAAATTGAAAAAGACTTCCGGATAGACTTTACCCGCACACCGAAAGCGGAAGTTTTAGGCAAGATGATCGAAGACTTGCAGTTTGCAATCGCAAATCTTCCGGAAGATCCCGATAAGGTCGAAGTTGGACAGTTAACAAAATGGGCTGCCCAACATATGCTTTCGGAAGTATACCTCATGGCAGGCAAGTATGCAGAAGCGGAAACAGCAGCAAAAGTTGTAATCGATTGCGGTTACTTCCATCTGATGACTTCACGCTTCGGTGCGGAGAAAGACAAAGCCGGAGATCCGTTCTCCGATATGTTCAAAGAATATAACCAGAACCGTACTTCCGGTAATATGGAAAGCATCTGGGTTATGCAACTCGAATACAACACGACCGGAGGCGGCGGAGCAAACGAAGACTGGACAAAACGTGCTTGGGTTCCCAAATACTACAACGAAGACGGCTTTGTATTGGCAGACTCTTTAGGCGGACGTGGTTTGGCACAGATCGTCCCATTCAAATGGTGGATCGACAGCAACGACTTCTTCGCTTCAAGCGATATTCGTAACTCGGAATATAACATCAAGAGAAACTGGTATTACAACGATGCTTCTTCTGATAAATATGGAAAGAAAGCCGAAATCACAGAAGAGACATGGACAAAATTCACCATATACCCGGCTGTCACGAAATTCTTCTACGGAAAAGCAGAGGATTTGAGCTATGGCGGTAACAATAAAGACCGTATGAAGTTCCGTCTTGCCGAAACATATCTGCTATTGGCTGAAGCACGCTTGATGCAAAACAATGCACAAGGAGCCGCAGACGCGATCAATGTAATACGCAAACGAGCCAATGCACCGGAAATTACAGCTAAAGATGCCACAATTGACTTCCTACTGGACGAACGTATCCGTGAATTGGTTGGTGAAGAGTTACGCCGATTTACGTTGGTTCGTACAGGCAAGCTGGTTGAACGCGTAAAGAAATACAACCCGCACAGCAACACTATGGATGAACATCACACCTTGTGGCCGATCCCGCAGACCATCATCGACTCTAACACAGGAGCCGAATTTCCACAGAATCCGGGATACTAAGCATTGAATAGCTATAAAGTAAAAACACACTTATAGGATGAAAGGGGAAGTTCCAGCCAAAGGGACATCCCCTTTCTTTTTAATAATCATAAAATTATCCGGACATTTTTTACTCATTTTGAGATGATATTATTATATCCTGAGCCTTATCTTTCCTATTTTTGGTGCAGAATTAAAAGAAACAGAACGAATATCATGAAAACTACAATCAAGTACATCTGTACAGGCCTCTCACTTTGCGCTTGTACCTGTTTAGTGAACAATCTGCCGGCACAGGCCGAAACGACAAATACAGCCGCTGTCAGTGCGACGGAAACGGGCTTGGACCGGCAAAGCATCATGGAAGTTGCCCGGCGGGTGGCGGACTGGCAGATCAAAGATTATCCCGAAAACAAATATGCCAAGAGCGAACCGCGCGGATGGATCGCCGGAGCACTTTATATGGGGATGTTCGACTGGGCGGAACTAAGTGGAGACAATACATATTATGACTGGCTCCGGAAAATCTTCAACCGACAGAGCTGGCAGGTTGCCAACCGGATGTATCATGCCGATGACGTTTGCATCGCACAAACCTACATCGATTTCTATAATAAGGAAAAGAACGAGAATATGCTGAAACCGACCATCGCCCGCGCCGACTGGGTGTTGAACAATCCTTCCAACGGAAGCATGGATCTCGATTACAGCAAAGGCAGCACGATCGAACGCTGGACGTGGTGCGACGCCCTTTTCATGGCGCCCGGAGTCTACACACGACTCTACACGCTGACCGGCAACCGTAAATACATGCACTTCGCCGACAGTGAATTCCGTGCTACCTACAATCACCTGTATGATAAAGACGAAGACCTTTTCTATCGCGACAGCCGATACATCGGACAGAAAGAAGCCAACGGCAAGAAGATTTTCTGGGGACGTGGCAACGGTTGGGTAATCGGTGGGCTGGCGGAAATCCTGAAGACGCTGCCGGCGGAAGATACCGAATTCCGTCCTTTCTATCTCGAACTTTATAAAGAGATGTCCGAGCGCCTCGCCGGACTGCAAGGAAAAGACGGTTATTGGCATGCCAGCCTGCTGGACCCGGACAGCTATCCTTCACCCGAAACAAGCGCGACCGGATTTATCGTTTACGGCTTGGCATACGGAATCAACCAGGGGTATCTGCCGGCAGACAAATATCTGCCAGTCGTAAAAAAAGGATGGGAAGCACTGACCCGTGCAGTTGAAACGAACGGGAAATTAGGGTGGGTTCAGCCGGTAGGTGCCGATCCTAAAAAGGTGACACGCGACATGACCGAGCTCTATGGTACAGGTGCATTCCTGATGGCTGCATCGGAAATTTACAAATTAGCAGACAAATAAGTCACAACAAGGCTCTTTTTTGCACAAAAGTACCTGCAAAAGCTCTTGAACACCCGGGTAAACCCACCTTTAACATCCGGGTGTTCAGCATCAAATCTCACTATCTTGTTGAAAACAAGCGATATGCTTTGTATCTTTTTCTGCCGTATTGGAAAAAGATGGAGTGATAGTAGAGTGATAGATAAAAGTGACATATATCACACAACAAACAGTTGTATATGAATAGTTTATATACGAAGTGTGATAGAGTGATAGAGATTTTGAAAAAATAATAATGATATGAAGCATAAAGTTTGTTTACTCTTCACGTTCCTCTCTCTTTCCGTATCCGGTATTTCCGCAACGAACGGACAAGATTCAATACGCCAAATTCAGCTAAGCGATCTGGAAGTGCAAATCCGATGGGTAAATCCTACTGCCATACGTGCCTATCTGGACGACACAAAAACAGCATTGGGAGGAAAAGCTCCCGCGCTTTACGAAAAACTATCCCGTCTGGAAACACTTCTACCCGGCGTGCAGCAGGCCTTCTCCGATAAGGTTTCCGGCAACACGATCGACGAAGTAATTGGCCAAGCTCAAGAAATACTTGCCTTGAAGCGTGAGATCATCCTGGCCAACCCGCTGCTGGACATGGACAAGATCATAGTGGCCCGTTACCGTTTGGGAAACAAGGCCCGTAAGGCGATGGGCCCGTCGATGGGAACTTCGACAGCCAACTACAACTCGCTATTTTCCAACTCGCGTAAAGGCTACGATGCCGAGATCGACCTGCTCACGGGCTTGCGCGGACAAATCGAAAGCAGCCGGATATACAAACCCGAAGCCGATGTTCCCGTTTCAGACATACAGCTCCACTGGGATGCCGACCGCCTCCTCTTCTCCTCGCTCGACAAGAACCGGAAGTGGCAGATATACGAAATGAACATCGACGGAAGCAACCTTCACCAAAAGATCACCGTTGATGAGCCGGATCTGGAATTCTGCGACGCCAATTACCTGCCGGACGGGAAAGTGGTGGCGACGACCAACATCGGTTACAACGGCGTTCCTTGCGTGCATGGCGACGATGTGGTAGCCAACCTTGTCTCCTTTGACCCCGAGACGCGTGCCTTGCGCCGCCTCACCTTCGACCAGGACGGGAACTGGTCGCCTATCGTGATCCCAAACGGACGCATCATGTACACCCGTTGGGAATATACGGACCTGACACACTATTTCTCCCGTATCGTGATGCACATGAACCCCGACGGGACAGAAAACAAAGCGCTCTACGGCAGCGGCTCCTATTTCCCGAACAGTACGTTCGACATGAAACCGCTCTCCAAGCACAGCAGCCGCTTCATCGGCATCATCTCCGGCCATCACGGGACGGCACGTTCAGGGCGGCTCGTCATCTTCGACCCTGCCAAAAGCCGGAAAGAGGAAAAGGGGATGATACAGGAACTGCCGTTCAAAGACCGCCCGATCGTCCCGATCATCAAGGACGAATTGGTGGAAGGCGTCTGGCCTCAGTTCATGAAGCCGTTCCCGCTTAGCGAAAAGTATTTCCTGGTCGCCTGCAAACCGGCGAAGGAGGCACTTTGGGGAATTTACCTGGTCGACGTTTTCGATAACCTGACACTCATTGCCGAGCAGGAAGGAGAAGGTCTGACCGCTCCCATCCCGCTGGTAAAACGCGAAACACCTCCTGTCATCCCTTCGAAGATCAAGCCGGACAGCAAAGAGGCTACGGTCTTTATCCAGGATATCTACGAAGGAGAAGGTACGCAGGGCGTTCCCCGGGGCACGATCAAGGCACTCCGTATCTTCGCTTATGAGTATGCCTATATCTTAGCTCCTTCCGATCACGATGCACAGGGAATACAGAGTGGATGGGATATCAAACGTATACTCGGAACAGTCCCGGTCGAGGAAGACGGTTCTGCGCTATTCACCATTCCCGCCAACACGCCGATTTCCATTCAGCCATTGGATAAAGACGGGGCAGCCATCCAATGGATGCGCAGCTGGCTGACTGGGATGCCGGGCGAGATCGTCTCCTGCGTCGGTTGCCATGAAGATCAGAACAGCATACCCATTCCCAAACGCACGATTGCTTCGGCCAAGCAGGCACGCCGGCTGGAAACACCGGAAGGAGGTGTCCGCCCGTTCACGTTCCGTCTGGAAGTGCAACCGGTACTGGATCGTAACTGCGTCTCTTGCCACAACGGGAAAAATGCCGAACCGGACTTCCGCAAGGATCAGATGGTCACATATAAGAGAGGTATCTTGACGAAAATCAACAAGCAGTACGACCAAAGCTATCTGAACCTGCACCCATACGTGTACCGCCAGGGACCGGAATCAGACATCTATGTCCTCAAGCCGGCCGAGTTTCACGCGAGCAACAGCGAACTGATCCGCATCCTGCAAGCCGGACACCACGGCGTAGAGGTTCCGGAAGAGGACATGCGGACGCTCTATGCCTGGATCGATCTCAACGCGCCTTATTATGGGGCTTTCACCCAAATAGACCTGAAGCCTCAATCTCCCAAAGGTCAGGTGGAACGCCGTATGGAGCTGGCCGAGAAATACAGCGGTGTACAGGTTGACTGGCAAAAAGAGATTGCCGACTACGCCGACTGGCTGAAAGAAAACAAAAAGGCAGACGGCATTACCGGAGCAACGACCGGCGAAACAGTCGAAATAAAGAAGCCGACCAAACCGGTCCGCCCGGTCAAGGTAAAGGGATTCCCGTTCGACACGCAGACGGCGACTGCCCGGCAAGCTGCCAAAGACGAAACGACCCGCCGCCTCACCATCACTCCGGATGTACATATCGACCTGGTATGGATTCCCGCCGGCAGCTTTGTGATGGGTAACAACCGAACTCCCTCCGCTTCGCCAGCATTCAAGGCAAACGTGAAGGAAGGCTTCTGGATGAGCATGACCGAAATCACGAACGAGCAGTTCCGCGCACTTTTCCCGGAACACGACAGCCGGTACATCGGACAGACTTGGAAAGATCATACGACCCCCGGCTATGCAGCCAACCGGCCAAAACAGCCTGTCGTGCGCGTCAGCTGGGACGAAGCGAATGCTTTCTGCCAAAAGATCAGCGAAATATCAGGCAATACAGTTTCTCTGCCTACCGAAACACAATGGGAATGGGCAGCACGCTCGGGAAGCGCAGATGATTTCTGGTTCGGATCGACGGAGAGCGACTTCGGTGCTTTCGAAAACTTGGCAGACAGTACGACTGTCGATCTGGCGGTAACAGGCGTAGATCCGAAACCGATGCGGGCAAACGATCCCATGCGCAAATTCTGGGATTTCCTACCGAAAATCCTGAACGTAAACGACCACCAACTGATCAGTTGCCCTGTTGCCTCTTACCAGCCCAATCCCTGGGGATTGTACGACATGAACGGGAATGTGGCGGAATGGACAGCCTCCGATTACATTCCTTATCCTTTAAAAGAAAAGGCAAACAAAAAGACTGCCGAGAAGAAAGTTGTACGAGGCGGCTCCTGGCGTGAACGTCCTAAATACTCCACATCGGCCGTCCGTAAAGCCTACCTGCCTTGGCAGCGGCCGATGAACGTCGGCTTTAGAATTGTGGTTCTTGACCACGATTCTAAAGCCAATTAACAATTGAGAATTGACAATTAGCTTTCGACACATTTAATTGTCAATTCTCAATTCTTACAACGCTTTTTCCATTGCCTACCCGACTTACTTGTACGCGGACAGGGATGCGCTCTGTCATTTCCTGCACATGCGAGATGACGCCGATCTTGCGTCCCTGCGTCCGCAAACTTTCCAAAGCATCCATCGCCACACGAAGCGTCTCGGCATCCAAAGAACCGAAACCTTCGTCAATGAAAAGGCTTTCAACCCGCATCCGGTTGGATGAGAGGGAAGACAGGCCTAGCGCCAGTGCCAACGAAACAAGGAACGATTCGCCCCCTGAAAGGCTATGGACGGTACGCACCTCATCGCACATATCCCGGTCGATCACCTGCAAGGCAAGCGTTTCGGGAACCCGTTCCAGCCGATAGCGCCTTGTCAATTCACGCAGTTGCACATTGGCATAGTTCAACAGTATATCGAGCGTATATCCTTGCGCTATACGACGGAACTTGGCGCCGTCGGCAGAACCGGCCAGTTCGTTCAGCTTCGCCCAACGTTCGCTTTCCGTACGCCGGACATTCAATTCTTCCTGCAGACCGGAAACTTTCGCCTTGTTCTCCGTCTGAGTACGAAGCCGGAAAGCAAGTTCCGTCTTTTCCTGTGTGTACCGGGACAAGATAACTTCGAGTGGCTCTCCACCCGAAGAATCCAAATAATCAGCTGTCCATTTGTCTAAAGCCGCCTTTCTCCGGAGTAGGTCGGCAGAGGCCTCGGTCAGGTCTTTTGCAATCTGGTCGGCAATGCCGCGTATCTGGTCGGCGATGCCGGATTGCTCAGTCTGGGTGGCCGACAGTTTTTTCAAACGCTCTTTCAGTTCTTCCATTCGTCGGATGTACTCCTGTTCTACGCTATCTGCAGATCGGCCATTCAAAAGTTTCTTTCGTTCTGCCTGCAAAGAGGAAAAAGCGGCACGGTTCTTTTCGTGGAGCTGTCCGGATTCTTCGGCTTGCTTTTCGAGAGAAGGAAGGAAGGAGGCGAGAGATTCGCATTCGGCTTTTTGGGCGCTTTCCTGCCGTTCCAGTTGATGGAGTTTCTCGGTATTCTCATGCCACTGACGGGCGAAGTCTGTCAATGTTTTACGGAAAGTTTCCGGATTCTGCAACCAGGCTTTCTGCCACTCACTATTGCCGAACAGCAGGTCGGCAGCCGAAAGGGACTGGGTCAACAGGGTGGATTGCTCTTTTACAATAGCTTCTTCCCTCTCTTGCCGACTGGCAGCGAGTTGTTGCTTACCAGCCATTTCCTTACAGGCGGCCTCGCTATCTGCAAGTTCTTTATGGAGTTGGAGCAACTGCTGTTGCAAACGGGTAATATGGCGGTTATGAGCGACGTAGGTTTCTTTTTTATTCGATAAATCCTGCAATTGAAGGGTTAGAGCAGAAACAGGAGCGACAGGAACCTGATTTGCAAAAGGATGATGCGTGCTCCCGCAAACCGGACAAGGTTGTCCATCCTGCAACCTGCCGCGTAAATCCTTTATGTTACCGGAAGCCTCCAAGCGTGCCTGTTCGATAAGCAATTGTTCCCGTTCCTGGCGAAGTTTCTCGATCTGTTTGTCCAAAGCCGGTGCATCGACAGCTTTCAGTTCCTCTTCCAGATTCCGGTAATCCGCTTCAGCCCGCTTCAACGCCTGCTGTTTGTTTGCACTGGTCTGTTGCAGGTCGGAAAGTTGTTTATTCAACGCCGCCATCTCCTGCCGGAGCGTTTCGATCGAACGGACAGCCGCCTCCATCCCTGAACGGGTGGCCGATGCTGCATCCAAGTGCAACAACAAAGCTGAAAGTTGCTCCGCAATACGTTCCTTCTTTTTATAACGCTCGCGCCAAGCGGTCAGACGGGCAATCTCCTCCGCTCCCTGTCTCCGGCGGAGGACGGCAGCTTGATATTTCTTTTCGGCCTCTTCTTTCCGAAGCATTACATTTTTCAACTGCTGCTCCGAATGTGACAGGTCACGGATGGCTGTATCCAACTGGATATCCAGTTTACGCGCCTGCAAGATCTCCTGTTGAAGGGATTTGAAACGAGCCTCAGACTGTTGCTGTTCCTCCACTCCCTTTTCGTATTCATGGCGAGCGACCGTCAACAATTCCGTTGCGTGCACCAACTTATCGGCCGCCTCTTTTTGTTGTCTTTGGCGGATGGTTATCTGCTGTTCGATAGAACGGACGGCCTCTTGAAGGGCCTGTTGCTCCGCTTGCGCTTTCTCGACTCGCTGCAGCTCCTTTTCCGTTCCGGCAAGGCGAGTGCGCAAGTCGTTTTCTTCCTCATCCGTCAATAGCTCGATACCCTGTATTCGCGTTTGGATCAAGTCGAAGGCTTCTTTCGCCCGCGCATTCCTTTCAAATATCTGGCGAGAAATGGCGGAATAGAGTTCGGTTCCGGTCAACTTCTCCAACAAGGAAGCTTTTTCTCCCTGCTCGGCTTTCAGGAAAGTGGAAAAATCGTTCTGCGCCAGCAATACGGAACGCGTAAACTGTTCGAAAGTCAAGCCAATCAAATCGATAATACGGGCTTGCAAATCGGAACGCGTCCCTTGCTCTTCCTCCTCCTTGTCGAGGTTATACAGAGCCAAACGCGGATTCTGCAACCGTCCGTTTTCCTTGTCGCGTGCCCGCGCCACCGACCAGCGTGTCCGATAGCGGTGTCCGTTCAAGGCCATGAAATCCACTTCTGCAAAACCGGAGGATGTTCCCCGCCGCAGCAAGAAACGAGGATCGCTCTGCGACAATTGTTCATTACTGACATCCTGAAGCTTGACATTATTTTCTTTCGCCTGGTCGGTACGAGGCGTACGGGCGAACAGAGCTAAGCACATCGTATCCAAAAGGGTGGACTTACCTGCTCCCGTAGGCCCGGAAATAGCAAATATCCCGGCTGAAAGTAATGGCTCCACCGTAAAATCTATTTCAAAATCACCTTCCAACGAGGCCAGGTTACGACCTCGTATCGCTAATATCTTCATAGGGAAACCTCCCGCATTACATCGTTAAACATCTTTTCCAACTCTTCCGGCAAATCTCCCCCGAAACGGTTCGTAAAGGTATGGCGAAGCATATCCAGCGGAGCGATCTTTTGTAAATCCGTATAAGAGAAAGGACGAGAATCTTCCTCTCCCTCCTTTTTCGGATAAGAAGGGATGATGGAAGTCAGGCGTACAGCCTTATCCGCCAGTGCCTCCTCCACCCGATGCCGAAACCCCGGATCTGGCTCCGTCAGCAGTACCTGCACCTCCAGATAAGGCCATAGGCTGCGATCGGCTCCCTCTTCCGCCAACGGTAGGTTGGAAAGCGACAAAAGGACTTCGGCAGGCGACGCCGGTTCCGCCGGAATCCGATGCAGGGCGGTTCGGAGTGGGATGGGCACTGCTTCGAGATCCGACAGGCATCCGTTTTCGAGGGTAAAGGCAACAACCTGATGGTGATAATGCTGTTCGGAGAAAGACATCGGAAGCGGGCTGCCGGCATAGCGTACAGACTCGCGTCCCCCTACCCGTTGCGCCTTGTGGATGTGACCGAGGGCCGTATAGGCCAAGTCCTCATTAAAGGCTTCTACCGATATAGATTCAAGTCCTCCCATGATGGTCCGTTCGCTCCGGTCATCTTCCGACAGTTCAGCACCAGTCGCATGCAAGTGTCCCATCGCAAACAGGGCCTCGCCCGGTTGCCTTTGGCTGTCGGCATAGTCATAGAGCTGGCGATACATTCGGGTAACGCCCTCCACATAGGTATCTTTCCCTTCTTTCGAAGCGGGATAATCTCCCTGACGAAGATAGGGAACAGCCAGACAGATCGCTTCCCGTTTTCCTTCCTTATTATATAAAGGAATCAGAAGCGAATCGAAATCGATCTTGCACAGGTCGGTTCGCGGGACAACCCCTACAATTGACGTATTCAGTTCTTCCAACAGGGGTATCGGCGCCTCCAGACGGGCTGCCGAATCATGATTACCTGCGATAATCACGATCTGCAATTGTGGGTTATGCCGGTTCGCTTCCCGCAAAAAACGGAAAAAACGGCGTTGGGCGGCTGCCGACGGATTGGCAACATCGAAAACATCGCCTGCTATCAGCAAGACATCAGTCTGCCGTAGCGTCAATATATCGATCAACCACGAAAGAAATGCCTCATGTTCCTCATCACGGTCATACCCGAAAAAGGTTTGCCCAAGATGCCAGTCGGCAGTATGGATTATTTTCAATGACATGTTTTTCCAGATTTAATAAATATGAATCTGATCTTATTTTGGGGATAAAGGTAATGAAACAAACGAACAAAGACAATAAGGGGAGCCTGTGTCAAGCGCGGGAACGAGAGAAATAGATGACGAATCAAATTATTGTCCTATCTTTGTGCCGTCAATAAACAGGGGAACTTTATGAATTGGTTACAAGAGGCCTTTTTAGAGCCTACGATGGTGCAGGCAGTCATCATTATTTCACTGGTCTCTGCACTTGGATTGTATTTAGGACGGATCAAGATATTCGGGATCTCACTGGGTATCACATTCGTATTCTTTGCCGGTATCTTTGCCGGGCATTTAGGGATCGTCGTGAATAAGGATATGCTGTATTTTGCTCAAAGTTTCGGCTTGATCCTTTTCGTCTATGCATTAGGGTTGCAGGTTGGTCCCGGTTTCTTCTCTTCGCTGAAGAAGGGAGGGGTAGCTATGAACATGATGGGGTTAGGCGTTATCCTGCTCGGACTCATTATGACAGTCGGTCTGCACTGGGTAACAGGAGTTTCCCTTTCCAATATGGTCGGTTTGCTTTGCGGGGCCGTTACCAACACGCCTGCTTTGGGAGCCGCCCAACAGGCTTTGTTGCAGATAGATCCGGCCAATACCAAAGGGGTGACGGACATGGCTTTGGCGTGTGCCGTCGCTTATCCGCTCGGCGTAGTGGGCGTGATCTTGGCGATTATTATCCTGAGAGCCTTGTTTGCCGACAAGAAACAGAAAGACTTAAAGGAACAACGCGACACGACTACCTATGTCGCCGAATTTCATGTAAGCAATCCGGCTATCTACGAAAAGAGCATCAAGGACGTAATGAAGCTGACGGACAAGCATTTCGTTATTTCACGTGTATGGAGAAACGGTAAAGTAAGCATTCCGACTTCGGACACCTTACTTCACGAGCATGACCACCTTTTGATCATCTCCGTTAAATCGGATGTCGAAAATATTAAAGTCCTTTTCGGCGAGCAGGAGAATGTAGATTGGAACAAGGCGGATATCGACTGGAATGCTATTGACAGCCAACTGATCTCGCGCCGCATCGCGGTGACACGCAACCGGGTGAACGGTGTGAAATTAGGCTCTCTCCGCCTTCGCAACCTCTACGGTATCAATATTACGCGTGTGAACCGTGCCGGTATAGACCTGCTGGCCTCTCCCGACCTGCGCCTGCAAATCGGTGACCGGTTGACTATCGTGGGAGAAGCGAATTCGGTAAACACAGTCGGAAAGATTTTAGGGGATGAGATCAAGCGGTTAAACAATCCGAACCTCTTGGCTGTCTTCATTGGTATATCGCTGGGGATGCTGTTTGGAGCATTGCCGATCACGTTACCGGGGATGAGTACGCCAGTCAAATTAGGGATCGCCGGAGGCCCGATCATCGTCGGAATCCTGATGGGCGCATTCGGCCCTCGTTTCCACCTGACAACCTACACGACAATGAGTGCCAACCTGATGCTTCGTCAACTGGGGATCATTATTTATTTAGCGGGATTGGGGATCGATTCGGGTGTACATTTCTTCGAAACGGTTTTTCGGGCAGAAGGATTGCTTTGGATCGGGCTTGGATTTCTGCTGACGATCGTGCCGGTGCTGATCGTCGGTTTCATAGCTTCGCAATTTTTCAAACTCGATTATGCGCACAACGTGGGTATGCTCTGCGGGAGCATGGCAAACCCGATGGCACTGAGCTATGCCAACACGACTGTCGATGGCGACGAACCCTCCGTTTCTTATGCCACCGTCTATCCGCTTTCAATGTTTATCCGCGTGATTTCAGCACAATTGGTGCTGATGTTATTCACCTGATCGATCAGGCTTTGGAACACTTAACCAGCACCTTTTCTCCATCCACCAAGGTGGTTGCAAAGAGATAGACGTGGCCTCCGTCGGTGATCTTCGTCCGCTTACGCAGTTCTTCTACGGAGAGAGGAAAATTACGCACGGTTATATTTGCTTGGGGGATTGTCTTTGATAGTCCTTTACAGAGTTTTCCGGTAAAAGACAGCACTTCATCCACTCGGAATCTGCGACCGGGAAAGTCGGAAACTAAATGGTCCGCTGTATATAGATGGCTGTTCACCTGCAACTTCTTCACTCCCGTCCGGACGGCAATCTGCTTAAATGCGCCGGCTTTTAAAACCGAGGCATTCGGTTCATACAAATATGTACCTACCTGACCGGCAGGAACCAATACGGCGCTACGTTCCTCTTCTAATGTAAAAGAGAAAGATTGCATTCCATCCAGTCCGAAATTGATGCACCGGACTAACGGTTCTCTGCCATCCGCCTCTCGTTCCACCACAAAAAGCAGTTCCTTGCATTCGTTCCTAACCGAAAGGACATGCACGGATGTCGTCCCCGGCAACAGCTCCAAAGTCATTTGTATATCTGCCATCGGCGAAAGCTTTGCAATGACATGCGGGGAACGTTTCAGAAGCGCCGGCAACAGTCCGGGCAGGTTAGGTTCACAATCCTGCAAAGCAAAAACCCGCTTGTTAGATTCTCCTCGGCGTGCAGGATCGATATAGAAAGCATCGACCTCCGGAAGGGTATCAACAACTTGGGCGGCATCAGCATTTATGATCGTTATATTGTTGGCCTCCAAGACAGAAAAATTATGTTTCGCGGCTTCACAATAAACAGGAAAACGTTCTATATAAGTCAAATGTTTCGCCTTGCGGGAAAGAAAATAGCTATCGATTCCCAGTCCTCCCGTCAGGTCGCAAATAGTCCAACTTTCACCAATCAGTTCCTGTTTATAAGCTGCTGTCTGTTCAGATGAACACTGTTCCGCCGCAATCTTAGCCGGAAAAACCAATTGTCCGTTCTCAAACCACGACGGCAACTTCTCCCGGATCTGCCTTCGGACAGCAATCTGATCGACTAAAAAGGGAATATCCATTCCGGGATACTTGGCAGCGGAAAGCAACAGGCGGGTTAAATCGTCTGTTGCATGTTCTTTGATAAACTGTATGTGTGAAGTTGTCAGTTCCATATCGGCACTAAATCAGTGACGACATAGAAAAAGAGGGTGTGTCATGATATTTGGTGGACACATCCTCTTTTCTGCGGAAAGCGAGGGATTCGAACCCCCGGTACAGTTACCCGTACACCGCATTTCGAGTGCGGCCCATTCGACCACTCTGGCAGCTTTCCTTAGGTCGTCGTTTGCGAGTACAAATGTAGGGAAAATTTAAATTCGTTGTCCCCTCAAAAGCATTTTTTTCCAATAAAAAGGGCACTCTCCTAAAAGAATGCCCTTCCTTTGTTAACGAATTTGCGAATTATTTGAAATAACGGTTGTATAAACCTTCAAATCCTTTACCGTGGCGAGCTTCGTCCTTACACATTTCGTGAACTGTGTCGTGGATAGCATCCAAGTTTAATTGTTTTGCACGAGTGGCAATACGTTTCTTATCTTCGCAAGCACCGCATTCAGCGTCTTTACGTTTCTCCAAGTTTGTTTTTGTGTCCCAAACAACATCACCCAGCAGTTCGGCAAACTTAGCAGCGTGCTCAGCTTCTTCCCAAGCATAGCGTTTGAATGCTTCTGCTACTTCAGGATAACCTTCACGGTCAGCTTGGCGACTCATAGCCAGATACATACCGACTTCAGTACATTCACCCATGAAATGCGCGTTCAAATCTTTAATCATTTCTTCATCACAACCTTTAGCAACACCGATCACATGTTCATCGGCAAAAGTCAATGCACCGGTAGTTTCTACCATTTCTTTAAATTTACTCTTCGGCTGCTTGCATTGAGGACAGAATTCAGGAGCTTCATCACCTTCGTGTACATAACCGCATACTGTGCAAATCCATTTCTTTTTCATCTTTGTAAATTTTTATTGGTTGTATAATCTAAAATAGTTGTAACACTCGTTATTTGTTCTTTGCAAATGTAGGGAAACATTCTAAAACAAGCCCTACAAAAACTCATAAATTTATTCTATCTGTTAATTGATAAAAACTATGAAACCTATCCTTTACGGCCCATGTTATATTAAAAAACTTTCATAAATATGGACACTTCAAAGATTATCAGCCTACTGGGCGAACAAAGCGAATTCCTGTTGGGACACACTTGTAAAACGATCGATAAATCACTTATACACATTCCTTCACCGTCTGTCATCGACAGTATATGGATCGGCTCGGATAGAAATATCCAAACATTAAACAACCTGCAACGCCTGTTAGGAAGCGGACGGTTGGCAAATACGGGATACGTCTCAATACTGCCTGTGGACCAAGATATCGAACATACGGCGGGAGCTTCCTTCGCTCCGAACCCGATCTATTTCGATCCGGAAAACATCGTCAGGTTGGCTATTGAAGGAGGATGTAACGGAGTAGCCTCTACGTTCGGAATCTTAGGTTCCATAGCACGTAAATATGCGCATAAGATACCGTTTGTGGTCAAACTGAATCATAACGAATTACTGACTTATCCCAATTCATACAACCAGATCATGTTCGGCTCCGTAAAAGAAGCCTGGGACATGGGAGCTGCAGCCGTAGGCGCTACCATCTACTTCGGTTCGGAAGAAAGTAGAAGACAGTTGGTCGAAGTGTCAGAGGCTTTTGAATATGCGCACGAGCTAGGAATGGCCACCATCTTATGGTGTTACTTGCGCAACAGTGAATTCAAAAAAGACGGTGTTGACTATCATGCCGCAGCCGACCTGACAGGCCAAGCCAACCATTTGGGTGTTACGATCAAAGCAGATATCATAAAGCAGAAGCTACCGGAAAACAACGGAGGATTCACAGCTGTCAAATTTGGCAAAATCGACCAAAAGATGTACACCGAACTAGCTACAGAACACCCGATTGACCTCTGTCGCTACCAGGTTGCCAACAACTACATGGGACGTGTCGGCCTCATCAACTCTGGTGGTGAATCTCACGGAGCTTCCGACTTGAAAGATGCGGTCTACACGGCTGTCGTCAATAAGCGGGCAGGCGGTATGGGACTGATCAGCGGGCGAAAAGCGTTCCAACGTTCGATGAAAGACGGTGTAGAGCTGCTGCACACCATACAGGATGTATATCTGGACCCGGGAATCACAATTGCTTAGTATAAATAAAGAAACGCCGTCCCAGACTATTCGGAACGGCGTTTTCTCTTTTATGAATAAATCCTTATTTCTTCAACCACATATCCAGCCATTCGAAGAATGTACGCTGCCAAAGCACGCCATTCTGAGGTTTCAGCACCCAATGGTTTTCGTCGGGATAGATCAACAACTCGGCCGGAACACCTCGAAGGACAGCTGCATTAAACGCCGCCATACCCTGGTTAGCCAAAATTCGATAATCCTTTTCACCGTGGATGCAGAGAATCGGTGTATCCCATTTATCGACAAACAAGTGCGGGGAATTGGCAAATGTACGTTGTGCCGTCGCATTCTGTTTTTCCCAGTAAGCACCCCCCATATCCCAATTAGCAAACCACATTTCTTCTGTTTCCAGATACTGCATTTCCATATTGAAGATTCCGTCATGAGCGATAAATGCCTTGAAACGTTTGTCGTGATGACCGGCTAACCAATATACGGAGAATCCTCCGAAACTAGCGCCCACACATCCCAGACGATCTTTATCTACATACGATTCTTTTGCCATCTCGTCGATAGCAGTGAAATAGTCTTTCATACACTGACCACCATAATCACCACTGATCTGTTCGTTCCATTCCACTCCGAATCCCGGTAATCCGCGACGGTTCGGGGCTACAATGATATAGTCGTTGGCAGCCATAATCTGGAAGTTCCAGCGATAAGACCAGAACTGACTTACTGGACTTTGAGGACCACCTTCACAGAACAGCAATGTCGGATATTTCTTGTTCGGATCGAACTGGGGAGGATAGATCACCCATGTCAACATATCCTTGCCATCCGTCGTTTTCATCCAGCGACCTTCTACCTTACCCATTTCCAGCTGATCATAAATCTCCTTGTTCTCCTGTGTCAGTTGAGTGGCAGAACCATCCAATGCTACCGCATAGATCTCATCACCCATACTCATTGAGTGGCGTTTGGCAATCAGTTTGTCGCCGAAGAGTGCTACCCCTTCATAATCATACATACCCGAAGTAATCGCCTTTACAGAATCATTCGTCAGGTCAAGAGAATAAATCTGAGTTTCTCCGTGCCATACACCTGTAAAATAGATGGTCTTGGCATCGTTGCCCCAGACAAACGCATCCACATTAGACTCAAATGCTTTGCTGACAAAACGCTTCTCTCCGGTTTCCAGATTCATGATAAACAAACGGTTCAGATCAGCTTCGTATCCATCGCGCTCCATGCTTTGCCATGCAATGTACTTGCCATCCGGAGAGTATTGCGGATTGGTGTCATACCCCTTGTTTTCTTCGGTGATATTATCCGTTTTCTTTGTATTCAGATCATACACATAAATATCCGAATTGGTAGAAACAGCATATTCCAGCCCTGTTTTCTTGCGACAGGTATAAGCCA
>ERZ772889.1725-NODE-1725-length-19042-cov-5.111181_pt1 | contig 19042 bp, 10 predicted proteins | sample MGYA00512127_ERZ772889 | MGnify/ENA primary metagenome ERZ772889 (study PRJEB29015, sample SAMEA2737689) | human gut metagenome | biome: human gut; feature: human-associated habitat; material: faeces | place: China | collected 2012 ...
CCTCGTGTTGCTTTTGTCCGTCTGACGGATATTCCAGTGAGCCGCCGGTACAAAAGCGTTTTTATAAAAAGACGCACAACCGCATCAAACTCACTACAGTCATTGTACGATTATATCATAAGGTGTTTTAAAATGCCAGTTTTTTTTGACAGTCTCCCGATTTTATGCTATTGTTAAGACAATTCGTGCTGACCCTAAAGATTTTTGCCGCAGTTTTTCGGATTGCGGGCTGATTTTCTGCGGGAGAAGGCGTACACAGGAGGAAATTTTATGGACAACCGCGTAGCCCTGATTGGAATTATGGTGGAAAATCCCGATTCGATCGAAACGATGAACCGTATTTTGCATGAATACGGACAGTATATTATCGGACGGATGGGTCTGCCATACCGTGAGCGGAATGTGCATATCATCAGCGTTGCAATCGATGCGCCGCAGGATGTTATCAATGCACTTTCCGGGAAAATCGGCAGACTTGATGGAATCACGGCAAAGACGGTGTATTCGAATGTTGGCATGGCATAAGCTGGCGTGGATATGAATTGAAAATATACACATTGGGCAAAATCAAAAGAAATATATGTCGGATGCCCAATCTCACTAGCAGAAAGACCATTATGATCGGACAGGGATAAATTTATGTTACAAAACCAGAGAACACCAGACAAAAACAAACAGAAAAACTATGGCATGTCAGCGCAGAATTTTAAAAATCTGCCAGAGACAATAGAAAAGACAGCAGATATCACAAAAGAACAGCTTGCATTTCTTCTTGCCACAGAGGACGATGCGATGATACAGGATTTAAAGCAGCGTGCGCGGAACACAGGTGACCGCATCTATGGAAAAAATGTCTACATCCGCGGACTGATTGAGTTCACAAATTACTGCAAAAATGACTGCCTTTACTGTGGAATCCGCAGAAGTAACTGCCACGCAGACCGCTACCGGCTGACGGAAGAAGAGATTCTTTCCTGCTGTAAAATCGGATATGAGCTGGGATTTTGCACCTTTGTACTGCAGGGTGGGGAGGATGGATTTTATACCGATGAAAAGATCTGTCAGATCGTTTCAAAGATCAAGGCAGAATATCCTGATTGTGCGGTGACACTTTCTATCGGAGAAAAATCAAGAGAGAGCTATCAGGCATATTTTGATGCGGGGGCAGACCGGTATCTGCTGCGCCACGAGACGGCAGATGAGGCACATTATAAGAAACTGCACCCGGTAGAGATGTCCTATCAGAACCGGATGCGCTGTCTTAGAGATTTAAAAGAAATCGGATATCAGACCGGATGCGGATTTATGGTAGGTTCGCCTTATCAGACCGTAGATACCCTGTGGGAAGATCTGCAGTTTATCCGTAGATTGAAACCGCAGATGGTCGGTATTGGTCCGTTTATCCCGCAGAAAGATACGCCGTTTGGTACTGAGACAGCGGGCACTATGGAGATGACACTGCGGCTGCTTTCCATTATCAGACTGATCCATCCGCATGTACTTCTCCCGGCGACCACGGCGCTTGGAACGATTCATCCCAAGGGCAGGGAGCTTGGAATTTTAGCGGGAGCAAATGTCGTCATGCCGAATTTATCCCCGGTTGCCGTGCGGGAGAAATATAAATTATATGACAATAAGATCTGCACCGGTGACGAGGCAGCAGAGTGCCGCTTCTGCATGCAGAAACGAATGGAAAGCATTGGCTATCAGGTAGCCGTAAACAGGGGCGATTTTCAGCCATAAGAAAGCAGAATGGAAAGTATCAGCCATCTGTGAGACAGAACGGGCGGACATAAGATAACTTCAGAAATCACAAATTGACAAAAAGCCAGCAGACTTAAGGCGGATCTACTGGTTTTATACGACAGTTCTGCAAAAAGAGCAGTCTGTCGTCCATATAAAAATACACTAACCGGAAAGCAAGCGGGCGCAAACTGACCGGAAAGAAAGGAAGAATGTATGTATAACGCAAAATCATTAAAAGCAGAAGAGTTTATTTCAGATGAGGAGATCAGAGAGACACTTGCCTATGCAGATGCCAACAAGGACAATGTGGCACTGATCGATGAGATCATCGAGAAGGCAAAATTAAGAAAGGGCTTAAATCATAGGGAGGCATCTGTCCTCTTAGCATGTGAGATTCCTGAAAAAATCCAGGAAGTTTATGCACTTGCAGAGCAGATCAAAAAAGATTTTTATGGAAACCGTATCGTATTGTTTGCACCGCTTTATTTGTCAAACTACTGCGTGAACGGCTGTGTATACTGTCCGTATCATCTGAAAAACAAACACATTGCAAGAAAGAAACTGACGCAGGAAGACATCGTAAAAGAAGTTACTGCATTGCAGGATATGGGACATAAACGTCTTGCCATTGAGGCGGGCGAAGATCCGGTCAACAACCCGATCGAATATATCTTAGAGTGCATCAAGACCATCTACAGCATCAAACATAAAAACGGTGCGATCCGCCGTGTCAATGTCAATATTGCTGCAACGACCGTGGAAAATTACCGCAAATTAAAAGAAGCTGGAATCGGAACTTATATCCTGTTTCAGGAGACTTACCATAAAGAAAGCTATGAAAAGCTGCATCCGACCGGACCGAAACACGATTACGCATATCACACAGAGGCGATGGACCGTGCAATGGAGGGCGGAATTGATGATGTAGGACTTGGCGTATTGTTTGGACTTGACCTTTACCGTTATGAGTTTGCAGGACTTTTGATGCACGCAGAACACTTAGAGGCAGTACATGGAGTCGGACCGCATACTATCAGTGTACCGCGAATCAAGCATGCAGATGACATTGATCCGTCTGCATTTGACAATGGCATCTCTGACGACACATTTGCAAAGATCTGTGCTCTGATCCGTGTTTCCGTGCCATATACCGGAATGATCATCTCAACAAGAGAGAGCCAGGAAGTGAGAAACAAAGTCCTTCCGCTTGGCGTTTCCCAGATTAGCGGTGCATCAAAAACAAGCGTCGGCGGCTACGCAGAGCCGGAAAAAGAAGGAGAAGTGACCAGCGAGCAGTTTGATGTCAGCGACCAGAGAACCTTAGATGAAGTTGTGAACTGGCTGATCAAACTGGGGTATATCCCAAGTTTCTGTACTGCATGTTACCGCGAGGGAAGAACCGGTGACCGTTTTATGGCACTTTGTAAAAACATGCAGATCTTAAACTGCTGTCACCCGAATGCGCTGATGACATTAAAAGAATATCTGGAAGATTATGCAAGCGAAGAGACAAAACGTCTTGGTATGGAGCTGATCGACAGAGAACTTGAAAAAATTCCGAATCCGAAAGTAAAACAGACTGCATACGAGCACATCCACGATATCGCAGAGGGAAAACGTGATTTCAGATTTTAAGAGAAGAAAAACGGGATGCATATCTTAAATGGACAAACAGAAAGCAGAGCGGGAAAATTCGTGCTGCCGGGTAGATTGTCCGAAAGGAGTACTATGGCAGGAACACTAAATGATACACCAGGCAGCAACCGTCTGCATATTGGTGTGTTCGGGAAAACAAACAGCGGGAAATCTTCTTTTATCAACGCCTTCACACATCAGGAAGTCTCCATTGTTGCAGATGTTGCCGGAACGACGACGGATCCGGTCTATAAGCCGATGGAGATCAGTCCGCTTGGTCCCTGTGTGATTATTGACACAGCGGGATTTGATGATGAGACTGAGCTTGGGGAACGCCGTGTGGAGAAAACGAAACTGGCAGCGGAAAAGGCGGATATCGCTGTGATCGTGGTATCTGGCGCGGATGCCTGCAGAGAGGATGCTTCAGAGACGAAAGATGCAAAAGAAAAATTACAACAGTCGTCCGAGAAAAATCAGGAGAACTTACCGGATCTCACAGAAGAATTAAAGTGGTATCAGTTTCTGAAAGAAAAAAATACGCCTGTTTTGTTCCTCGTCGGGAAAGCAGATATTGATCCGCATACGGACGAACTTGCTTCTTATATCAAAGAAAAAACAGGAAAACAGGCGCTCACAGTCAGTGCCAAAACGGGGGCAGGGATCGACACAGTCAGGGAAGAACTCGCCCGCCTTGTGCCGGAAAATTACGGAGATAGGCTGATCACGGGAGATCTCGTCACAGAAGAAGATTTCGTCTTACTGGTCATGCCGCAGGATATCCAGGCGCCGAAAGGACGTCTGATCCTGCCGCAGGTGCAGACATTACGGGAACTTTTGGATAAAAAGTGCCTGGTCATGAGTGTGACAACAGATAAACTATTGCCGGCACTTGCAGCCTTAAAAGAACCGCCGAAACTGATCATCACAGACTCACAGGTATTCGGCTATGTGTATGAGCACAAGCCGAAAGAGAGCATGCTGACCTCATTTTCTGTTTTGTTTGCAGCGTATAAAGGAGATCTTCCTTACTATGTGGAAGGTGCAAAAATGTTAGATTCCCTGACAAATGAATCGCATGTTCTGATCGCAGAATGCTGCAGCCATGCGCCACTGCAGGAAGATATCGGAAGAGTCAAAATCCCGCGCATGTTAAAAAAGCGCGCAGGAGAGAGCATTACCGTAGACATCATGAGTGGAACGGATTTTCCACAGGATTTATCCGGCTATGATCTGATCATCCAGTGCGGTGCATGCATGTTTAACCGCAAATATGTGATGTCGCGGATCGACCGTGCCAAAAAACAGCAGGTTCCGATGACAAATTATGGGGTGACGATCGCACATCTGACCGGAATACTTGATAAAATTTCAATGTAGATAGTTTGTCAGACAGATATATAATAAGAAGATACGATAAGAGAGTGTAAGCCCGCAGAGAACCGGTGATGGTTTCCTGCGAGCTTGTTCAGACTAAAGCAGATACGTTTTCTTACCGATAATAGCTTATATAACTAGAAGTAGTTATGAAAAGAGGAAATAAGAACTTTTACATGTGGGAATGAGGAGCAAAATGAACGATTTTAATTATTATGCACCGACAAAAGTTGTTTTCGGAAAAGGTGCGGAACAAAAAGTTGGAAACCTGATAAAAGAACAGAACTGTAAAAAGGTTCTCATCCATTATGGAAGCGGCAGTGCCAGACGCTCCGGTCTGTTAGACAGGATCGAGGCGATCTTTGATAAAGAGGGGATCACTTACGTCGAATTGGGCGGTGTCGTTCCAAACCCGAGACTTTCTCTGGTGTATGAAGGAATCGCACTCTGTAAAAAAGAAAATGTCGATTTCATCCTTGCCGTCGGCGGCGGAAGTGTCATTGATTCCGCAAAGGCGATCGGATATGGTGTTGCAAATGAAGGAGACGTGTGGGATTTCTTTGATTTTAAACGGAAACCGACTGCATGTCTGCCGATCGGTGTAGTGCTTACGATCGCGGCGGCGGGAAGTGAGATGAGCGGTTCCTGCGTAATAACAAAGGAAGATGGCGGCATGAAGAGAGGATGCACGACCGATTACAGCCGATTAAAGTTTGCTGTTTTAGATCCGGAGCTTACGATGACGCTTCCACCATATCAGACAGCATGCGGATGCACGGATATCCTGATGCATACGATGGAACGCTATTTCAACCACGGTGAAAACATGGAACTGACGGATGGAATCAGTGAAGCACTGATGCGCACGGTGATCAGAAATGCAAAAATCCTTGTAAAAGAGCCGGAAAATTATGATGCGCGCGCGGAAGTCATGTGGGCGGGAAGTCTTTCCCATAATGGACTGACCGGCTGCGGAACGGATGGTGGTGACTGGGCAACGCACAAATTAGAACACGAGCTTGGTGGAATGTTTGATGTGGCACATGGAGCAGGGCTTGCCGCGATATGGGGAAGCTGGGCACGCTATGTCTGCGGGGAGCGTATTGAACGATTTGTGCAGTTTGCAGAGCACGTTATGGGTGTGGAGCCGCAGGAGACAGAACAGAAGACGGCAGAGGCAGGCATTGCTGCAATGGAGGATTTTTACCGGGAAATCCATATGCCGACATCATTAACGGAACTTGGCATTGCGCCGACAGAAGAACAGATAAAAGAACTGGCAGAAAAGTGTAATGCGGCAGTCAGAGGCAATCTTGGAAAAGTAAAGCATCTGGATGTGGAAGATATGATCGCAATCTATACGGCAGCAAAATAATATTTTTATAGAAATTCCGGTATAAACACAATAAAAAACAGCATGAGAAAGCCCCTGCAAAACTCGTATCTACAGGTTTTGCAGGGGCTTGTATTCTGTAAAAATTATTTTGCTAAAAGCATCATGATCTGATTGCTGCGCTGTACAAATTTTGCCATAGCGTCAACAGACAGCGGCTGGTTGGAAAGCATTGCAAGATCGTAAAGCTGTTCACAGAACATCGGAACATGCTCGGAATCTTTGTGCTCAAAGATATATTTTACAAGTTCATTGTTTGCGTTTAAGGTCAGGGTCTGATCCGCAGCAAACATGTTCGGATCCATGCCGCCCATGCCGTTCATTGCATACATCTTCATCATATCCTGCATACGTCTGCCTTCCTCGGAAAGCGTGATGACAGAAGCGATATCCGCATTTTTCAGCTTCTCAACTTTGACAGTCAGTTTATCGTTGTTTAAAGCTTTTTTAAACACATCCGTCAGGGTATCTGTCTCAGCCTTTAAGTCCTCAGCGGAAGTCTCGTCCTTTAAGGATTCTGTGACATCTGCATCAATACGCATGAATTTATAATGCTCATTGCGCTGCTCAAGCTGTGAGATGAAGGAAGTATCAATGTTGTGGTCTAAGATGACAGCGTCCATGTTCTGCTCTTTGAACATCTTAATGTACTGACCCTGCTGAAGTTTGTCAGTTACATAGTAGATTACCTTGCGCTCATCTTTTTCCTCAGTATTCTCATCTGCTGCATCGGTGCTTTCCTTTTTGATCGGATTGCCGTCAGCATCTAATACCTCAGCTTCATCTTTGTTTTCGTCTTTCTTTTCTTCCTCTTTGACTAAGAGTTCCGGAAGAGTGAGATATTTGTCATCCAGATTCTTGAACAGGATGTAATCGTTCATCTTGTCACAGAATTTGGTATCTTTCAGACAGCCGAATTTGATGAACGGGCTGATGTCGTCCCAGTATTTCTCGTAATTTTCTTTATCCGTCTTGCACATACCGATCAGCTTGTCAGCTACTTTCTTGGTGATGTACTCGGAGATCTTCTTTACAAAACCATCGTTCTGCAGTGCACTTCTGGATACGTTAAGCGGCAGATCCGGGCAGTCGATCACACCTTTTAAGAGCATTAAGAATTCAGGAATGACTTCCTTTATGTTATCGGCGATAAATACCTGGTTGTTGTAAAGTTTGATGGTTCCCTCGATGGAATCATACTCGGTATTGATCTTCGGGAAGTACAGGATACCCTTTAAGTTGAACGGATAGTCCATATTCAAGTGGATCCAGAACAATGGTTCTTTGTAGTCTAAGAATACTTTGCGGTAAAATGCTTTGTATTCTTCGTCGGTGCATTCGTTCGGACTCTTTGCCCAGAGAGGGTTGGTATCGTTTAATGAAACCGGACGCTTTACGATCTTTAATTTATCTTTTGCAGGAGAAACTTCAACGACTTCTTTTTCGCCGTTTTCGTTTTCTTTCTCCTCTGTTTTTGCTTCCTCATGGATCGTCTCAACGACGGTGTCTGTGTCTAATTTATCAGCGGCGTCGATCGTCTCATATTCTGTCTCAGCGTTTGCCTTCTCAAGGAAGATCGGAGTCGGCATGAAAGAGCAGTACTTTTCGATGACTTCTCTTGCATGGTACTCGTTGGAAAATTCAACGGAATCCTCGTTTAAGAAAAGGGTGATCTCTGTACCGACGCCTTCTTTGGTGCCGTCAGCCATATCAAATTCAGTACCGCCGTCGCAGGACCAGTGAACAGCCGTTGCGCCGTCTTTGTAGGATAATGTATCGATCGTTACCTGATCAGCTACCATGAATGCGGAGTAGAAGCCAAGTCCGAAGTGACCGATGATCTGATCGTCGTTTGCTTTGTCTTTGTATTTTTCAATGAAATCTGTTGCGCCGGAAAATGCGATCTGGTTGATGTATTCCTCAACCTCGTCTGCGGTCATACCAAGACCATTATCGATAAATTTTAAGGTTTTTTCTTCCGGATTTACAACAACGTGGATCTCCGGTTTGTAGTCAGATGGTAATGTATATTCGCCCATCATTTCGAGTTTTTTTAATTTTGTGATCGCATCACATCCGTTACTGATCAGCTCACGGAAGAAGATGTCGTGATCGGAATATAACCATTTTTTGATAATCGGGAACAGATTATCGCTGTTAATTGAAAGATTTCCATGTTTCTCTGCCATATTCAAACACTCCTTTATAATCGTAATAAAATGCAGTGGGCAGATCCGCCTCGCTGCTTCCTGAATCTAATATTATAACCGCAAATTTCAAAAGTCAATAGAAAATCAGCACTCTTTTTTAATGAGTGCTAACAAAAGAAACGGAAATGCCTTAAAACAGGGAAAAACCAGTATTTCTAAAAAAAATATAAATTAAGCAGATAAATGGGATTTTCATTTTGCAGGATTTGTTTTATCATGATAACAGTGAAATTTATTAAGCAGATGAAAAAGATGTTTGCTGGGCAGAAATGGAGATTATTATGACACGCGACAATAACATTCCGGAAATTGATTTTGTGATCACATGGGTAGATGGCAATGATCCGGACTGGCAGAAACAGAAAATGGAGTACAGTATGCAGCCGGATCTGTCGCAGAAACAGGATGACAGAAAAGAGAGATACAGAGACTGGGATCTGCTGAGGTACTGGTTTCGTGGTGTGGAGCGTTTTGCACCATGGGTGCGCAGGATACACTTTGTTACATGGGGGCATCTGCCATCCTGGTTAAATAAAGAACATCCGAAGTTAAATATTGTAAATCATAAAGATTTTATTCCAGAAAAATATCTGCCGACATTTAATTCACATGCCATTGAGTGGAATATGCACAGAATCCCAGGTCTGGCAGAGAATTTTGTATATTTTAATGATGATATGTTTCTGATAAAAAAGGTCAGACCGGAACAGTATTTTAAAAATGATCTTCCGGTGGATATGCTGGCTCTTCAGCCTGATGTGGCAAATACAAAAGATCAGGTCATGCCATATATTTACCTGAATAATACCATGCTTCTGGCAAAATATTTTGACAAACGTGAAAATATGAAAAAACAGCCGGGAGCATATTTCCATCCCGGTTATCCGTTTATGTATTTTATTTATAATATGTTAGAACTGGCGTTCCCGTTGTTTACAGGATTTTACACGGTTCATGGGCCGTCTCCTTTTAAAAAGAGTACTTTTGTGAAAATGTGGGAATTAGAACCGGAGTTGTTAAACGAGGTGTGCAGCCATAAATTCCGTCAGAAAGAGGATGTCAGCCAGTATGTGCTCAGGGAGTATCAGAAACTGACTGGCGGTTTTGTTCCCGGCAATGTAAGAAGACTCTGCCGGTATTATGATGTCTCAAATGATAACAGCAGGATTGTGGCTGATATAGGTCATCAGAAGAGTGGAAGCGTCTGTTTGAATGACAGCAATCAGGAAATTGATTTTGAGCGGGCAAAAGAAGAACTTCATATGGGATTTGCACAGATCTTGAAGGAAAAATCTGCATTTGAAAAGTAAGAGGTGAAAAAAGTGATCGTATTAAAAGCAGATAGCGAATTAAAAATGACATTTGAACGGCTGATAAAGACCATGCATGCAAATGTAAACTGGACAGGTCTTTTTGTGGCACTTGATAATTATCTCATTTTACAGGGGGAAGTGCGCTCCCTGTTTTTTCATTTTGACAGCAGAAAAGTGGCGGAAAATATTGTAGATCTGCCGATCAAAGAAGATGAGATCAAAGATACCGATGAGGCAGCAGTACGGGATGTGATCAATATGATCCTGTATGCATTTGGAAAATGGGGAACGATCCAGGGACTTCGTGTGGAAAAAAATACGGAGCAGCTGAATACTCTTTTCGGGCATGTGCTTGCAGGAATCTATATTGAACCGGAATATACCACGCAGTATTTTCGTTTTTATCATGCAGGAAAGCGTATTACCTATGAAGATGTGATACAGGCGGCACTTGAGGCAAAAGAAGCAGTGCAGAAGGAAGAGGAAGCAGACGAGGAACAGGGACTCTGGCATAAAGTTGAATGGAAGATGGCGCATACTGTTTTTGAGAGAACAGAACTTTCACTGTCAGAAAGAGCAAAAGGCAGGATTGGCAATAACTTTTATAAAGTTGGTTACCGCTGCCCAAAATGCAAAGAAAATCTGCATATGATCATGTATCCGAAAGGAAAAGAGTTTCGAATCGAGACGCCTGAGGGAGTAGTCCTTTTGGCAAAAGCATGTACCTGTGCAGCGTGTCACAGATTTTATACGCCGCGCCCATGGAAACTTCTTGGTGACGGCGATATTTATCTGATGGATTTTGAGGAGGATAAAAAGGCATACGAGGATTATCTTGAGCTGATGGGGCGTAACGGCGAGCATGAGGCAAACAGCCGTTATAATGAGTATGAGGACGGCAGAAAGCCGGCGGGTGTCGAGGACGAGCAGCAGCCACTTGAGGAACTGTGCGAGGATCTGCCGGAATATTCAGATGCAGACTTTGAGGAATTATTAAATAAGATAGAAGAGGGATTTTTCCCGGAAAGCAGTATTGCAGCCTGCGAACCTGCCATACAGGAGGAAAAAAAGCATCGTAAAAAGTTAAAGAGTACGCCTGCATCAGATCAGGACGAAGTCACAGATGATGAAGAAGAGCAGGATGAGAGCAAGAACCGGCACGCAGAAAAACAGCATGGAAATGAAAGCGCGGGTGAAAGTGGATGGAAGCGGAACGAGCACAAAAAGCAATATGAAGATGTACGTCAAAATGAAACGGAAAGCCGCCATGTGAACGCTTCCAGATATGAGAGTGACAGCAGGCAGCCGCACGAAGCTGGGCGGATTGGTGGGGAATCGTCCGATGAAAAATATGCACAGGTAAATGATGCGGAGGCACAGAAAGCCCGTGAAACTTATCAGGCTAAATTTGGAGTCGCAGACCGTATGTCAGAGCGCCAGCTTTCCGAATTAAAACACCAGCTCATGCATGAAACAAGAATTTCGCCCGAAGAGCGGAAACAATACCTGGATATGTTAGAGGAAAAAGAACAGGACAGAAAGCTTGCCGCGTTAAATAAAAAGGCAGAGAACTGCGCAGATAAAAATTATGCCGTGATGCGCCGTGTCTATGACGAGATTGCAGAGGAAAAGCTGCCGCAGGAGAAAAAACAGAATCTGCTTTTAAATCTGAAACAGAAAATGCAGACACAGGCAGAGCGGGAAGTCGCAGAGCTGGTTGGGAAAATGCCGCCTAATATGGACAGGGCACGTTACCATGCACTTCGGGAGAAATTAAAAGAATACGAAGGAGTAGATTTAACCCCATATCAGGAACGGTTAGAATCGCAGAAAAATCTTGCCGAACAGCAGGAAATAAAAAATATGATCCGCCAGTCGAGAAAAATCACCAGAGATGATCTGACAGAGCTTAAGGAGCGTCTGAAAGAAAAGGAGTTTGAGCCGGGGCTGGTTTTGCCGTATTTTGAGCAGATCGAGAATAAAATCCGTCAGATGGATGAAAATGAGATCGCAGAAATTACCGGTGATCCGGCACACATGTCCTTTGATGAGGGAATGGATGCGTATCAGAAGATTGCAGAAGGACCATATTTACCGGATTTAAAGGATAATGCATTAGAACTTTTAAGCAGGCGTCTTTCCAAGATCAAGACGGATGAGTGTGAACAGCTTGTAAATAAGCTGAAAAATGAACTGGAAGAGGCGGGAATCACAGAAAGCCAGAAACATTATTTTTACCCGGCGAGAAAAGTGCTGTTAAAGCAGGCAGCGCCGCAGGAAACAGAGGTTATCGATTATGCCATGGCATCCTATGCCGCAGGAAACGGTCTGTTTGAATATCCGATTTTTGTGGTGGACACATCGAGAAACAACAGTGGAAAAGAGGGGATTATCCTGACACCGGAACATCTATATTACAGCACACTGATGACATCTTACCGTATTGATGTTCCGTCCATAGATGAGATCACTGCATCCACAGGACTTTTAAACCGTGGTGTGTATGTGACAGAGAAAAATGGGAAAAAGACGAAAATTCCATATGCGGTAGAAAATAAGCAGCTCACGGCATATGCCGGGGTATTGAATGAATTTATTCATTATTTACAGGAAAAACCGGATTCGCGAAATATTTCTTATCTGGCGAAAGAAAAACATGATACGATCTGCTGCTTCCGCTGTGGTTATGTATATAAGGGAGGAAATATCTGTCCAAAATGTGGATTTAAAAACAATGCTTAGAAAATATTAAGAATTATTAAAAATGTATAAAAATGCTTCTTATTTTTGAAAGATATGATATAATGTTACCATACATATTGTTATTTAATTAACAAAATATGTGATGGTTATATAAAAGTTGCACACAGTAAATGACACAAAAAATACAGGCATGTGTATGTGTCAGGGGGCGGCCTTTTGATGGCGGCAGATTGGAGGAAAGATGGCAAGATTTACATTACCACGCGATTTGTATCACGGAAAAGGGGCATTGGAAGCATTAAAGACGTTTGAAGGCAAAAAGGCGATTATCTGCGTAGGCGGTGGTTCCATGAAACGTTTCGGTTTTCTTGACCGCGCAAAACAGTATCTGGAAGAAGCCGGCATGGAAGTACAGCTTTTTGAAGGAATTGAGCCGGATCCATCGGTGGAGACCGTAATGAAGGGCGCAAAGGCGATGGAAGAGTTTGGTCCGGACTGGATCGTTGCGATCGGAGGAGGTTCGCCGATCGATGCGGCAAAGGCTATGTGGATCAAATACGAATATCCGGATATCACATTTGAGGATATGTGCAAGGTGTTTGGTATTCCAAAACTTCGTAAGAAAGCGCATTTCTGTGCGATTTCCTCAACTTCGGGAACTGCAACAGAGGTAACTGCATTTTCCATCATCACCGATTATGAGAAAGGTATCAAATATCCGATCGCTGACTTTGAGATCACACCGGATGTTGCAATCGTTGATCCGGAACTTGCAGAGACAATGCCACAGAAACTGGTAGCACATACCGGAATGGATGCGATGACACATGCAATCGAGGCATATGTATCGACAGCGAACTGTGATTTCACAGATCCGCTTGCCCTGCATGCAATCAAGATGATCCAGCGTGATCTGGTAGGATCTTATAACGGGGATATGGAAAAGAGAGATAACATGCATAATGCACAGTGTCTTGCCGGTATGGCATTTTCCAATGCACTGCTTGGTATCGTACATTCCATGGCACATAAGACCGGTGCTGCATTTGCGGATTACGGCGCACATATCATCCACGGTGCAGCCAACGCAATGTATCTGCCGAAAGTGATCGCATTTAACGCCAAAGATGAAACTGCAAAGAAACGTTATGGTGAGATCGCAGATTTCATGGGACTTGGCGGTGATTCATTAGACGAGAAAGTGGAACTTCTGATCAAATATCTGCGTGGTATGAATGATGACTTAAAGATTCCGCACTGTATTAAGAATTATGGTGCAGACAGTTATCCGACCGAGCAGGGCTTTGTACCGGAAGAAGTGTTCTTAGAGAGACTGCCGGAGATCGCAGCCAATGCAATCTTAGATGCATGTACAGGATCAAACCCGAGACAGCCGAGCCAGGAGGAGATGGAAAAGCTGTTGAAATGCTGTTACTATGACACGGAAGTAGATTTCTAGGATTTTTCGAAGCGGAGAATAAAAAGAAAAAGACAGACGGATTATTCCTGTTGGGTGGGAATGATCCGTCTGTTTTTCATTCATAGGAAATTACGTCCTATGAATGAAAAAGCCCTCCGGGCGGGATGCGCACCTCGCGGAGGAGAAGAAAAATATTTTGAAGTATGTACAGGCAGATAGTCTGCGGAGATATGATAGAAATGATTTCGCAAACAATTGAAAATAGTCGTATTGCGGTTATAATATAGAAAAGGTAATGTAACATAGCGGTACAAATGAAGGAGGAGTTTTAGTTTATGAAAGGAGGGATGAAAAAAGCTTTTACGGCATTGCTGGCTGCGACTGTTTTGGTTGGTGGGATGCCGGTAAATATGCAGGCGAATGTGATTGCAGAGACAGAAAAAGCGGAATCGGCATCAGAGAAAGTAAATGAAAAATATGCGGATACGGAAGAACTGGATCTGATGGATCGTGAACGTCAGGAGACACAGGCAGGCGAACAGGAGAAACGGGAGAATACGGAGCAGCCAGAGTCGGAAGAAACAGAACAGCCAGACACAGAAGAACAGTCAGAGGAGACAGAGCAGCCAGACACAGAAGAACAGCCGGAGGAGACAGAGCAGCCAGACACAGAAACAGAACTGCCGGAAATGGAAGAAGAAACAGAAGAACGGGAAGAAACTTCAATCAAGGGGGACGCAAGTGAAGAGCAGATTGCAGCGGAACAGAAGGCCTGGACTCTGATTAATAAATATGCAGACCCGGATTACTTTTTAACAGATCCTGAAAGGAATGCTATAACAGATGCCCAGTTTGAGGAATTAAGACAGGCTGCATTACAGGCTGTAGCCGGGTGTACTACACAGTATGAGAAAATAAAAGCGATTATGGCATTTGTTGCGGACAGAACTTATTATGATTATTATGCCTATTATAATAATAAGCCAAGTTATTGGTCACCGTATGAGGTGTACGAGCAAAAGCGTGCTATGTGTTCGGGTTATGCAAGCCTTATGAGAACATTATGCATTTCCGTTGGAATTCCGTGCATGGATTTAGAGGGGCATGCCCATGAATACAATGCTGTTTATGACAGTGAAAATGGAAAATGGGTTTTTGCAGATGCTACATGGTGCAGCCGCAACTCTTATTCGGTAGATAAAGAATGGGAGTATCAGGGGTATTCTGACGGGTATTTTGACCTGTCCCCGGAGGAGATTGCAGAATTATCAAATCATCAGATATATAGAGTTGATGGCTTGCTGAAGGATGGATTGTATTACAGTCTGATTTCTTATAGATGGAGCAGAGGAAACTGGTATTTCGACTTAGCTGCTGTAAAAAATAAAAACATCCGTCAGGTAAAGTGTGGCGGATTTGAAGATATTGACGTGCTGGAAGTGAATGATGGAGCGGGTGTGTTTGCAGACTGCACGCTGTTGGAAGAAGCAGATTTGTCACAGACAGGGATAACGGAATTGGAAGGAACATTTGAGGGGTGCAGTGCATTGGAAACGGTGAAATTGCCAGAGAATATAACGAAAATTGGATTTGGCACATTTACAGGCTGCAGTTCACTGGAGAAAATGGATTTATCCCAGACTTTGGTTACAGAAATAGGCGGTAGTGCATTTTCTGCCTGCAGTGGATTAAAAACCGTGAAATTCCCCAAAACATTAACGGCGATTGACAGTTATGCTTTTTTATCCTGTAAAAATTTAACGGGGGAACTTGATCTTTCCCAGACCGCGGTAAAAACAATTGGAATCTGTGCGTTTTATAAGGACGGCGGCGTGCTTGGGAAGATAAGGCTGCCAAAGACGATTACAGAGATTGGCAGCGAAGCATTTTCCTGGGAAACGACAGACGGACCTGAAAAAATATATGTAATAACCAGTCTCTCCAAAGATAAAATCAATGCAGAAGCATTTAAGAGGAATGTCCCGGTTGTCGTGTGTCCATATCTTTATACAATAAAATTTGATGGAAATGGTGCAGCAAAAGGGAAAATGAGTGAGAAAGCATGTGCGGCGGGTCAGAAGGAAAAACTTTCAAAAAATAAGTTTGAAAAGAAAGGATATACATTTGCAGGCTGGAATACGCAGCCAGATGGGAAGGGAACCTTTTATGAGGAAAATGCCTATGTAAAAAATCTGACAAAAAAAGCAGATGAGGTCGTAACTTTATATGCCCAGTGGAAAGCAGCACAGTATCAGATTACATATAACCTGAATGGAGGCAAAAATAATAAGAAGAATCCCAAAACATATAAAATCACTTCAAAGACGATAAAACTTTCAAATCCGTCAAAAAAAGGGTATGTGTTTAAAGGATGGTATTGTGATAAAAAATGTACCAAAAAGGTAACCTCTATTAAAAAGGGCAGTACCGGAAAAGTAACACTGTATGCAAAATGGGCAAAGGAAAAGTACACCATTACCTACAAATTAAACGGAGGCAAAAATAATAAGAAAAATCCGAAAACATATACCATTACTTCAAAGATGATAAAACTGGCAGCACCAACAAGAAAAGGGTATGTGTTTAAAGGATGGTACCGTGATAAAAAATGTACCAGAAAGGTAACCTCTATTAAGAAAGGCAGCACGGGGAAAATCACACTGTATGCAAAATGGAAAAATAAATAAACAAATCCAAAATGTTCCACATAACGGAACAAAGTTTTACATTGTGAAAATGTTACAAAAAAACAGGGAAAAACAGTAAAAAAAATGTTGCTATTTAGACAAAATATGTTAGAATAAATATGTGCGTTTTAGAAAGGCACATAACATGGCTTGATTATGGAAACAAATACGGTGTCCATAATTACATAGTAATTTATTTTAGGAGGAATTATCAAAATGGCAAACAAATGGGTGTATATGTTTAGCGAAGGCGACATGACCATGCGTAACCTGCTTGGCGGTAAAGGTGCCAACCTTGCAGAGATGACAAGCATCGGACTTCCTGTACCACAGGGATTCACAATCACAACAGAGGCTTGTACACAGTACTATGAAGATGGTCGCAAGATCAACGACGAGATCATGGCTCAGGCTATGGAAGGCGTTAAGAAAATGGAAGAGATCAACGGAAAGAAATTCGGCGATCTTGAGAATCCGTTATTAGTATCTGTTCGTTCAGGAGCAAGAGCTTCCATGCCAGGTATGATGGATACCATCTTAAACCTTGGTTTAAATGACGAAGTAGTTGCTGCAATGATCAAAGGTAATCCGGATCCTGCATTCGAGCGTTTCGTATATGACTCATATAGACGTTTCATTCAGATGTTCTCAGATGTAGTTATGGAAGTTGGTAAAAAATACTTTGAGCAGCTCATCGACAAGATGAAAGAAGAGAGAGGCGTTAAATTTGATATCGACCTTACAGCAGCTGACTTAAAAGAGTTAGCAGAGCAGTTCAAGGCTGAGTACAAGAACCAGTTAGGTACAGATTTCCCTTCAGATCCTGTTGAGCAGTTAAAACTTGCTATCGAGGCTGTATTCCGTTCATGGGACAACCCACGTGCAAACGTATATCGTCGTGATAACGATATCCCATATTCCTGGGGTACTGCAGTTAACGTAATGCCTATGGTATTCGGTAACTTAAATAACGAGTCCGGTACAGGTGTTGCATTTACACGTGATCCGGCAACTGGCGAGAACAAACTGATGGGTGAGTTCTTAATCAATGCACAGGGTGAGGACGTAGTTGCAGGTGTTCGTACACCTATGCCAATCGCTCAGATGGAGAAAGAATTCCCTGAGGCATATGCAGACTTCTTAAAAGTTTGTGAGACTCTTGAGAATCATTATCATGATATGCAGGATATGGAGTTCACCGTTGAGAACAAGAAGTTATACATGCTTCAGTGCCGTAACGGTAAGAGAACAGCTCCGGCTGCACTTAAGATCGCTTGCGATTTAGTAGACGAGGGACATAAGACTCCGGAAGAGGCAGTTGCTATGATCGATCCTCGTAACCTTGATACATTACTTCATCCACAGTTCGATGCTGCTGCATTAAAAGCTGCTACACCGATCGGAAAAGGACTTGGTGCTTCTCCGGGTGCTGCATGTGGTAAGATCGTATTTACAGCAGAGGATGCTGAAGAGTGGAATGCAAGAGGAGAGAAAGTCGTATTAGTACGTCTTGAGACATCTCCAGAGGATATCACTGGTATGAAAGCTTCCCAGGGTATTTTAACAGTTCGTGGTGGTATGACATCTCACGCAGCCGTAGTTGCACGTGGTATGGGTACCTGCTGTGTATCCGGATGTGGCGATATCGCTATGGACGAAGAAAATAAGAAATTTACATTAGCTGGCAAAGAGTTCCATGAGGGAGATTACATCTCAATCGATGGTACAACCGGTAACATCTACGATGGAGCAATTAAGACTGTTGATGCTACAATCGCTGGTGAGTTCGGACGTGTTATGGCTTGGGCTGATCAGTTCAGAACTCTTAAAGTTCGTACAAACGCAGATACTCCTGCAGATGCTAAGAAAGCTCGTGAGCTTGGTGCAGAAGGTATCGGTCTCTGCCGTACAGAGCATATGTTCTTCGAGGAAGACAGAATCGCTGCTTTCCGTGAGATGATCTGCTCCGATACTGTAGAAGAGAGAGAAGCTGCATTAGAGAAGATCCTGCCATATCAGCAGGGAGACTTCGAAGCATTATACGAAGCTCTGGAAGGTAACCCAGTTACAATCCGTTTCCTGGATCCACCTCTTCATGAGTTCGTTCCGACTGAGGAAGCTGACATTGAGAAACTTGCAAAAGCTCAGGGTAAATCTGTTGAGACCATCAAGAACATCATCGCTTCTTTACATGAGTTCAACCCAATGATGGGACACAGAGGATGCCGTCTTGCAGTTACCTATCCGGAAATTGCTAAGATGCAGACAAAAGCTGTTATCCGTGCAGCAATCAACGTTCAGAAGAAACATGCTGACTGGACTGTAAAACCTGAGATCATGATCCCATTGGTTTGCGAAGTAAAAGAGTTAAAATATGTAAAAGATGTTGTTGTTGAGACAGCAGATGCTGAGATCGCAGCAGCAGGTATCAAACTTGAGTATGAAGTAGGTACTATGATCGAGATTCCAAGAGCTGCTCTTACAGCTGATGAGATCGCAAAAGAAGCTGACTTCTTCTGCTTCGGTACAAACGACCTTACACAGATGACATACGGATTCTC
>ERZ772889.1732-NODE-1732-length-19002-cov-4.285269_pt1 | contig 19002 bp, 9 predicted proteins | sample MGYA00512127_ERZ772889 | MGnify/ENA primary metagenome ERZ772889 (study PRJEB29015, sample SAMEA2737689) | human gut metagenome | biome: human gut; feature: human-associated habitat; material: faeces | place: China | collected 2012 ...
TGAATCGCTACGCTTTTCTCAAATTTACTTTTTAGCTATCTGTTTATTTTAAAACCTATTGAAAACTGATTTCCATTTTACTGTTGTTAATGTGCTTCTTTATTACCTGACTCTTATCTTCTACCTCTAAACAAATATTCTGTAACCGGAAGTTTTTTCCAGTTACCGTTTTCATGCCGCTAAATTACAGCTTTCTTTATAGTTTAGAATGTACATGCGTACACAAAGCCTAGAAAATCGTATTTCACCTGAGATTTACATCAAGAATGAACGATAATACATCGTTTCTTTATTTTTCCGTACGCTATTACATCCTCTATTCTAAAAAGAAAATTAACTTTGTAACCATTAATAATAATGTAGAATCGTAGAAATCAAATATGAAAAATGCACTGCTGATATTCGCATTCTTATCTTTCTATCTCAGTTCAGTACATGCATCTGTCGAGATACGTTCGAACAAACTGACCACCGGTGACGGACTGGCGAATAATTCCATCCGATATATGTTTCAGGACAGCAAGGGATTTATGTGGATGGGAACCGTCAACGGATTAAGCTATTATGACGGCAACTCTTTTGTCAGTATCTACCCGGACCCTAATCTGCCGATTTCATTGGCCGACCCACGCATCCGGAATATGGAAGAAGACTCTAACGGTTTTTTATGGATCGCCACCCTCTCTTCTTTATATAGCTGTTACGATTTAAAACATGGGCGCTTCGTCGATTTCACCGGTTGCGGAGAATACAAACAGAGCTATTCGAAAAAAATCATTGCATCCGACCAGTCTATCTGGTTGTGGGATAACAATAACGGATGCCGTCGTGTCGTCTATCAGGATGGCCAGTTCTCGTCGCAGGCATACAAAAAAGAATTAGGCAACCTATCTTCTGACGAGGTACTGTTTGTCTACGAAAGCAATGACAGCCCCGGACATGTATGGATAGGAACCAAGCAAGGATTATGGAAATACCATGACGGCAAACTGGAAGCAATGGATACACAGGGAGAAAGCTGGGAACATATCTTTTCTTATGACCAATATACCTGCATCATTACCGGGAAAAAAGAAATCTACCGCCACTCTCTTTCCAATAACCGACTGGAGAAAATCGCTTCATTAACCGAACTCGGAGATACAGGTGTAATCACCGGAAGCCTCCGCCTGCAACATCAATGGGTGATGTTTACCGCCACTGGCAGTTACATCCTAGATCCCGTTACGGGAAAGCTGCGCCGGTTCTCCCGCCTGAATATTAAAAACGGTAACGTCACCAGAGACAATAAAGGGAATGCATGGGTACACAACTATACCGGCAACGTATGGTATGTCAATACCAGCACTGGCGACATCAAACATTTTCAGTTTCTTTCATCCGAGCATTTGGGATATATCGATGTAGAACGTTACTCTATCATTCATGATTCACGGGATATCATCTGGATTACGACTTACGGAAACGGACTCTTTGCCTACGATCTGAATACCGGCGATCTGCAGCACTTCACTTTTGAAGTCAGTCACTCCAGCCATATCAATTCCAATTATCTGCAATATATCATTGAAGACCGTTCCGGGGGCATCTGGGTGAGTTCCGAATTCTCCGGATTATCTCATCTGGAGATTCTGAATAAAGGAACGTTACGTATCTATCCGAATGGCGAAGATGCTTCTGACCGCTCCAACACGATACGTATGCTTTTACGTGGCAAAAACGGTAATGTATATATGGCAAACCGCATGGGTACCCTATATGAATATGATGCCGACCTGAAAAATATACTTCGTAGAGAGAAGTTTACACATAACGTATACAGTATGTGCGAAGATAATGAAGGACAGTTATGGTTGGGTATGCGTGGTATAGGATTACGTATCGGGACTGACCAATGGTACCGATATAACAGCAAGGATAATAACTCCTTATCAAACGACAATGTCTACTTAATCTACCGTGACCGCAAAGGACGGATGTGGATAGGAACATTTGGCGGAGGATTGAATCTGGCTGTCAAAACAGGCAACAGTTATCAATTCAAGCATTTCTTTCAAGGCAGTTATGGAGAAAAACGAGTACGCGTCATACAGGAAGACCGCAACGGCATGATGTGGGTGGGTACCAACAACGGTATTTATATCTTCCATCCGGACTCACTGATCAACTCCCCCAAGAATTACGTACTTTACAATCATGTCAATGAAACATTCCCCAGCAATGAAATCCGCTGTCTGGTGAATGATCATGAAGGAAATATGTGGATTGGAACAACGGGAGCAGGCTTTGCCATCTGCTATCCGGGAAATGACTACCAACATCTGACTTTCGACTGTTATAGTATTAAAGACGGATTGCCCAACGGAGTCATACAGTCGATTGTTGAAGATCAGGACAATAAAATGTGGATTGCGACCGAATATGGCATTTCCCGCTTCACCCTCGCCACCAAGCAAATAGAGAATTATTATTTTTCTTCACATACACTGGGGAATGTATACTCTGAAAATACGGCTTGCATAAATGCTGACGGAAGATTACTTTTCGGTACGAACTACGGCCTGGTAGTTCTCGATGCCAATAAAGTGGAAAACATGGAAAAACTTGCATCGACCGTATTCACAGGGCTTCACATCAATGGAGCGCATATGTTGCCCGGTATGGATGATTCCCCTCTCAACGAAACCATGTCCTATACAGGGCAGTTAAACTTGAAACATTATCAAAATTCATTTGTCATTGCCTTTTCAACATTCAACTTTTTAAGCGGAGCATCCAAATATTCTTATCGGATGCCTCCATATGATTCGGAATGGAGCATCCCTTCAGCACAAAATTTGGCAACGTACCGTAATCTTCCTCCCGGTAAATACCAGTTGCAAGTGAAAGCCTGCAATGTAGCCGGCGTATGGGGGGAAGAAAGCACTATGGAGATTGTCATAGCTCCTCCTTTCTGGCAGACGACCTGGGCCTATCTGATTTATCTGGTATTCATTGGAATCGTCTGTTATTTCAGTTTCCATATCATACGAAATTTCAACAGATTACGCAATCGCATCGCTGTTGAGAAGCAATTGACCGAATATAAGCTGGAATTCTTCACCAATATATCCCACGAATTCCGTACACCGCTTACTCTGATTCAAGGTGCTCTCAACAAGCTAATCAATATAGAGAATCCTCCCAAAGAGATGCAACGTCCTTTAAAAACCATGGATAAAAGCACTCAGAGAATGTTACGCCTCATCAATCAGCTACTTGAATTCAGAAAGATGCAGAAAAACAAACTGGCCTTATCTTTGGAAGAGACGGACGTCATTGCTTTCCTTTATGAAATCTTCCTGAGTTTCAAGGATACAAGCGAGTCCAAAAACATCGATTTCAGTTTTGAGCCGTCACAACCTGCTTATAAAATGTTTATTGATAAAGGCAATTTAGACAAGGTTACCTACAACCTCCTATCCAATGCTTTCAAGTATACTCCTTCTAACGGAAAGATTATATTCAAAATAGATATTCAGGAAGACAAGCAACAGCTTCGTATACAAGTCATAGATAACGGGATCGGCATACCCAAAGAAAAACGTTCTGAACTGTTCAAGCGTTTCATGCAAAGCAGCTTCTCTCATAGCAGTGTCGGAGTAGGTCTCCACTTGACACACGAACTGGTACAGGTACATAAAGGTAATATCAGTTATGATGAAAATGAGGGAGGCGGTTCTGTCTTTACCGTCCTATTGCCGACTAATTCTGATATCTATCAGGAGAAAGATTTCCTGATTCCCAATCAGTTATTAACCGAAGAAGAGGAACAGCACTCCAAAGATTTTCTCAGAAATGAAACGTCAGAGGATACTTTCCAGCCTCCTGTCGATCCTTTGAACAAACGCAAAGTTTTGATTATAGAAGATGATACTGATATCCGTGAATTCCTAAGAGAAGAAATAGGAGTTTACTTTGAAGTTGAAGTAGCTGCTGACGGAACATCCGGTTTTGAAAAAGCAAGTACGTATGATGCTGATTTAATTGTTTGTGACGTTCTGATGCCGGGAATGAATGGATTTGAAGTGACACGCAAACTTAAAAATGAATTTACCACCAGCCATATCCCCATCATATTACTGACTGCCCTCAATATAGAAGAGAAATATCAGGAAGGAATTGAATCCGGAGCTGATGCGTATATCACGAAGCCATTCAATGTCTCTTTACTACTGGCAAGAATCTTCAAGTTAATCGAGCTACGGGATAAACTGCGCCAAAAATATTCTAACGAACCGGGATTGGCTCATTCCATTATCTGTACCAATGACAAGGATCAGAAGTTCTCGGTAAAGCTGAATGAAGTATTGAATGAGCACATGACCGATACCGATTTTTCGGTCAATGACTTTGCCGGAATAATGGGACTAGGACGTACTGTATTCTATAAAAAAGTACGGGGAGTGACCGGTTATTCTCCTTACGAATATTTACGTGTCATGCGGATGAAAAAGGCTGCTGAAATGTTATTGACAGAAGATCTCACCATAGCCGAAGTCGCCTATAGCGTAGGTATCAACGATCCGTTCTACTTCAGTAAATGTTTCAAGAACCAATTCGGGGTATCTCCATCTGCCTATCGGAAAAAGCTGTCTGAAGATGAAAATGAACCCATAAATGATGCCGACGTATGATCTTACAGGTTTTCCGTACTAATTTAAGGGGTGTTTCTTTCATTGATGTACTTTCTTTGCCAATGAAAAATTAATCATTAAGAAATCATGAGAAACAAACTCTTTCTATTTGTATTTCTGTTTGCAGTGCTGGCTATTGTTGATAGTCACGCTTTCGAACGCAAAAAATACAATTTCAACAGTGAATGGCGTCTGCAAATCGGAGACTTTCCCGAAGCTAAACAATCTCAATTCGACGATAGCCGGTGGAAAGCGGTCACTTTACCGCATGCCTTTAATGAAGATGAAGCCTTCAAAGTGTCCATCGAACAGCTGACGGACACAGTGGTATGGTATCGGAAACACTTTCGGATTCCGGCTTCCGGTAAAAAACAAAAAGTATTCATCGAATTTGAAGGAGTGCGCCAAGCCGGTGACTTCTATTTGAACGGACAATATCTGGGAAAACACGAAAACGGAGTAATGGCGGCAGGCTTCGACCTGACACCTTATATTAAAGAAGGTGACAATGTACTGGCAGTACGTACGGACAATGACTGGATGTATCGCGAAAAAAGTACTAACTCCAAGTTCCAGTGGAACGACCGTAACTTCAACGCAAACTACGGTGGTCTGCCCAAGAATGTATTCTTGTACGTTACAGATGAAGTGTATCAGACTCTTCCTTTATACAGTAATCTGAAAACTACCGGAGTTTATATTTATGCTAAAGACATCGACGTAAAAGGACGCACTGCCACCATCCATGCAGAATCGGAAGTAAAAAACGACAGTCGTGAACCACGCCAATTTAGCTACCAGGTGGTCTTGCTGGATGCTGACGGCAAACAGGTGAAAAGCTTCGAAGGTGAGAAAGTAACCTTACAAGGTGGCGAAACAAGGGTAGTGAAAGCTGCTTCCAAAGTAAATAATCTCCATTTCTGGAGTTGGGGATATGGGTATCTTTATACTGTCCAGACGATTCTAAAAGACAATAAGAATCAAGTCTTTGATGAAGTAAGTACTCGTACAGGTTTTCGCAAGACACGATTTGCAGAAGGCAAAATATGGTTGAATGATCGTGTGATCCAGATGAAAGGATATGCACAGCGCACCAGTAATGAATGGCCGGCGGTAGGCCTGTCCGTTCCGGCATGGCTTAGTGACTACTCCAATGGCCTGGTAGTAAAAGGCAATGGTAATCTGGTACGCTGGATGCATGTTACCCCATGGAAACAAGACGTAGAGTCCTGCGACCGTGTAGGCCTGATTCAAGCAATGCCGGCAGGAGATTCCGAGAAAGACCGTACAGGACGCCAATGGGATCAGCGTACAGAACTAATGCGCGATGCGATTATCTACAACCGTAATAATCCAAGTATCTTATTTTACGAATGTGGAAACAAAGGTATCAGCAGAGAGCACATGATAGAAATGAAAGCTATCCGCGACCAATACGATCCTTTCGGCGGACGTGCTATCGGCTCTCGTGAGATGCTGGACATCCGTGAAGCCGAATATGGCGGAGAAATGCTTTATATCAACAAGAGTGAACATCACCCGATGTGGGCGACCGAATATTGCCGCGACGAAGGTTTGAGAAAATATTGGGATGAATACAGCTATCCTTTCCACAAAGAAGGAGACGGACCGTTACATCGTAACCAACCTGCAACAGACTACAATCACAATCAGGACATGCTGGCGATAGCAATGATCCGCTGTTGGTATGATTATTGGCGTGAGCGTCCGGGGACAGGTCGCAGAGTCAGTTCCGGAGGGGCCAAAATCATTTTCTCGGATACCAACACACACCACCGTGGTGAAGAAAACTATCGCAGAAGTGGAGTAACGGACCCTATGCGCATCGAAAAAGATGCTTTCTTTGCACATCAGGTCATGTGGAACGGATGGGTAGATACAGAAGAAGACAATACCTATATCATCGGTCATTGGAACTATCCCGCAAATACAGTAAAACCGGTCTATGTCGTTTCTACAGGTGAAGAAGTAGAACTGTTCCTGAACGGTCAGTCACTAGGAAAAGGCAAACGCGAATACAATTTCCTGTTCACCTTTGACAATGTGGCTTTTAAAGCCGGTAAACTGGAAGCAGTCAGCTACAACAAGGCCGGTAAGGAAATAAGCCGCTACGCAGTAAGTACCGTTGGTGAACCTGCCGGACTGAAACTGACAACGATACAAAATCCGGAAGGATTCCATGCGGACGGAGCTGACCTGGCATTAATACAGGTAGAAGTGGTAGATAAAGATGGAAAACGCTGTCCGCTTGACAACCGTACCATTCAATTCGACCTGAAAGGGAATGCCGAATGGCGCGGAGGCATCGCACAAGGAAAAGACAATTATATTCTTAATACCAGTCTCCCTGTGGAATGTGGTATTAACCGTGCTCTTATCCGCAGCACTACCCAAGCCGGCAAGATCACTCTGACCGCTAAGGCAGAAGGGCTCCCCAGCGCTACAATTACATTAGAAACCCTTCCCGTCAAAGTTAGCAACGGATTGAGTACTTATTTGCCTCAGATGACTCTGAAAGGTAATCTGGATAAAGGAAAGACTCCCCTTACCCCATCTTACAAAGACACAAAACGTGATATACGTATTGTATCCGCCAAAGCCGGAGCCAACAATGAGACTGTAAACCAAAGCTTCGACGATAATGAAAGAAGCGAATGGATGAATGACGGCAAGCTCAGCGCCGCATGGATTACATATACGCTCGAAAAGAAGCTGCAATAGATGATATCTGTATCAAATTGAATGGATGGCGTTCACGCAGTTATCCTTTGGAAGTGTTTGCCGGCAATACTATGATCTGGAGTGGAGATACGAATAAAAGCCTGGGGTATGTTCATCTTAATGTGGAAAAGCCGGTACGTTCCAAACAAATTACCATCCGTCTGAAAGGTAATACCAGCGATCAGGATGCTTTCGGACAGATCACTGAAGTTGCGGCAAAAGCAGCAAATGATATGGAACTCGAAGCAAAAGCGAACAAGAATAATGCTAATCTGAGAATTATTGAAATAGAGTTTCTGGAAGCAATCAAATAGAATAAAACATTTTCTCCCACCATAAAGGAGATATGTAAAAGAAGGTGTCACAAAAACCATATTGCCCCATAGGAACAAAAGATTAGTACGGAGAAACAACCGTCAATGAACCGTTCAGTAAGCTATTATGCAGGCTAGATTAATGTATCCGGTCAGTAACAATAGATTGTTTCATGTACGTGGTCCCATCAGTCTACGTACATGAGCCATTGGGTTTACGTACGTGAGCCGAACGGTTCATGAACATGGAACGAAGACATAAAACCGACTTAACAGATTAATCAAACCTTGCTTGCATATTAAGGTTACCGGGCTTTGTTCTTAATGTAAGCAGCATACCTTGGAAACATTAAGGTGTAAACAGCGTACATTGACGCCCAAAATGATGTTTTTAACACATGCAGGCAAAACCCTCAAGCTGACTATCTATCATCTGATAATCAAGACTTTAAATAAAAGATTCATCAAGGAGAGGTGACAATAAGAATGAAAGATACATTCTATTGTCACCTTATTATCACCCTCTATTGTCACCCCTATCTTCTTTATTATAAAACACTTAAATCAGAAAAGTGACAAGTGACAATAACAATGGATAAATATTTCCTATGTATATGTTTAAACAGAAATGAGTGTAGTCTGAAACGACCAGCTATTTCTTTATTAGTTTCTTAACTTCTTTAGCATAGCGTTTGCCTAAAGTAATCTGGCTTGCTGCATCAAAATGAGGATCCGTTTCATCCTTCAACGGAGTAAGTCCTTCGGAAGACACACAAGCACTATGGGGCAAAAAAGTGGAGATCTCTTTTATCATGTCATTAAAGGGTTTTGTACCTTCGGGAATATAAGGTTTCTTTGTCCAGTTCCATTGTGCTATTTGTCCTACGACAACTGGTAAATCAGGCATTCCCAGGTCATTACGTAAGTCTGTCATCAACTGAATAATCTTCTCTTTATATGCTTCCGGATGATGACAATCGGCTTCTCCCTGATGCCAAAGGATTGCTTTCAAAACACCTCCCTGCTTCATTGCAATCCGAACCCGGGAAAGAGCTTCTTCATAATATCCGTCTTTACTCCCTTTTAGCCAGGAGTTGATGGATGAGCCTCCACGCGCATTTACTACCAGCCCGACAGGACGTTTCGTTTGTCGGGCCATCTCTTTAGCAAAGCCGTAAGCCGGTCCCAAACGCTGCATTGACAAATCTTTCCGAACTGTAGAATAACGATTGAGAGGATTTACTGCCGGTTCAAAATTCCCCTTATCATTCAATAGATACACATTTTGGAGGGTATCCATGACTTCCGGAGTTAATGTTGCACGCCCCGCCATGTTGGATTGTCCGATGCATACATACAAGTCAAAAGAAGACGGAACATTCTCCTTTACATTCCCGGCAAAAGCAAATAAAGATTGCAGGAGGAGAAAAGACAGTAAATAAATAGACCTAAGCATATTGACAGTGTTTATGATTAATAGTTTCTATAAATACGGATAGCGTTCAGAATAGGTTCTCCTTCTTTTTTATGAAAGTCAACACTCAATCCTTTTCCATCCTTCACCGTTACTACAAATTTCTTGATAACAGCACGGGCATATCCGTAATCACGAGCTATGTTGAAATCATCCAAAACAGTCGTTCCATTCATTGAAATTCCGAAGCTACGGTTTCCGGCAAACGTCTGTTCCGAGTCAGCTCCCAGATTATAAACCAACGCTTCCCGCTCTTTGTCCGACTCCAATTCTGCCCAGTACAAATATACGGAATATTCTCCATTCGGTACATCAGCTTTAAAAGATTTTATTCCAACACGTTGAGTCTGGAAGATTGGATTCATATCCGTTCCCAGAATGTCAATATCCGAACCAAGCATACTGCCGAATCCTGTTTTACGACGATAAGAAGTTCCGCCTACAAATCCCCAGCTACCGGGCTTATACTCCTGCTCGGGAATCCATGCTACATTTGCTGTACGGTCTTCAAAATATCTCGGAGAACCCAACATTACATTTATTTCCGTAAATGGAATTGCTTCGTCTTTCAACTGTGAGCCTACCAACTGGAACTGAATCCGGAGCATATCCCGCAATTTGCTATCACCAGCCACGGCAACTGCTTCCAGGAGATTCTCTCCACCAACGAACGGTACGTCGAACAAGGCATAATTATCTTCTACCTTTTTCTTTCCCAGACTTTTATTGTTCACAAACAGCTCTACTTCTTCCGCATTGGAGAATACAGGAACAGACTGAATACATTCTTTCTGTGCAGTATTCACCACTCCCCCACGGCTTTTCCACTCCCGATTACCTATAACAAGTATCGGACGACGTGACAAAGCTGTCTTATAAAACCAATAAACATCCTTCTTCTCCCTGTTTAATCCGACAACTCCTTTATTGTTTACATGAGGAACAGCATCGACACGGGATTCGGAATAAAAATCATTCAGATTCCACAGACTGGAACCGGCAATAAACGGACGTTTCATCATTTCACGGAGATAATGTTTATGATACACCAAACCATATTCCTGTGAGAAGTCGAAACGTTCCGGCTGGTAGGAATGAAGTCCCGGATCTACTCCCGGTCCATATTCCGTAACCATCAACACTTTTCCCTTGTATACCTTATGGGCACGGTCGAGCAAACGTTGAAACTCATTGATATCCGGCTCATACCAGCCTTGATACAAGTTCCATCCCTGAATCATCGGGATTTCGGTCAGATGGGCATCTTCGTAATATTGAGGCATATTATGATAAGCCATCATGGTATATCTTGAAGGATCTTCCTCGCGGATGGTCGCTTCCAAGGCACGGGCTACTTTTTCAGTAAAGCGGTAGTAATCTTCCAATTGCTTGCCTTCGGTATAAGGGCGACGCAGAAAAATCTCATTCATATACCCCCAAATCATAACAGAAGGGCGGTTGAAATCCTGACGTACCATTTCTTTAGCCATCTCAACGGAGTTCTGCAAAAACTCTTCAGTTTCCGTAACAGCATTGACAACGGGGATTTCAACCGAAGTCACAATACCCAGTTTATCACACATTTCCATGATTACAGGATCTTGGGGATAATGTGACACACGCAGGAAGTTCCCTCCCATCTCTTTCAACAGTAGTACATCCTGTACATGCAACTCGTCGCGCAAGGCATTTCCTTTCTGAAAATAATCCTGATGCCGGGCAGTTCCGATTAGTTTACGTCCTTTGCCATTCAGGAAAAAGCCCTTTTCCGAATCAAATTTAAACCAGCGCAAGCCTAACGGATTCACCACTTCATCCAGCAAAGTACCCTTTTTCTTATCGAGAATACGCGTATATACCATATACCGATAAGGATCGTCTATATCCCACAAACGGGGCGAATCTATTTTTATCTTTTTAGAGATGTCTGTCTTTGTTTCACCGGATGCCAGCTTTATTTCCGCATGAGTCTTTTTCACTTCCTTACCATCCGCATCGCAGATTACATTTTCCACCCTGATTTCTGCAGGTTGGAGTGTATTATTCGTCAGTAATGTAGTAATTTCTACCGAGGCTGCGGAGTTGTTCACTTCGGGTGTACGGATATAAACTCCTGACGAAGCATAATCATTCGTTGCAATGTGTACCGGATTCATAAACTGCAGATAGACATCCCGGTAGATACCGCCAAAGAAAGTAAAATCGGCAGATAAGGGAGGAATATTCGGATTATAGACATTGTTCACATAAATGGCAAACAGGTTTTCCTGTCCATAACGCAAATGGGAAGTGATGTCAAAACAGAAACGGGTATACCCTCCTTTGTGTTCTCCCACGAACTGACCGTTCAGATAGAATCGTACTTCCTGATTGGCTCCTTCAAAATAGATCACTGCCTGACGTCCCTCCTGGCTTTTATCTACAAACAATTGTTTCCGGTACCAAGCCGGTCCCCGATAAAATCCCGGAGTTTCGTCGTCTGCATCTTTATTATTCCATGTATGAGGTATATTGACCGTCTCCCAAGAAGAGTCGTCACAGCCGGCCAGCTGCGCTTCAAACGGAGATCCTTTTGTAAATTTCCATCCGTCGTTGATTGTGTATACCACACGCTGTTGCGCCTGTGCCCATCCCACAATAAACAATAGAATAAAAATATAGAGAAACTTCTTCATAATCGATATATACTTATAATTAAAACTTTATTTTTACTTCTCTACCTGTGTAGACGCACTCTTTGCTATCAAGAGCTGCACCTTCAGGCAGATATAATTTCACATGCATTTTTATTTGTTCCGGCATACCGGGATAAGTTCCCTCACGCAGTCCAATAGTCAATGTCCGTTCCGAATCTTTCCATTGCATCGGCACTTTCGAACATACACCCTCTTCATAGCGGTAGGAATCACCTTCATCCTCATACCATAAAAAAGCAGCATCCGCTCCTCCATAGATACGCAATTCCAGTTCACGATCGGGATATTCCATCGCATATTGTTTCACTTCTGCCAAAGGCAAGATAGAACCAGCCTTCACATAGAGCGGAAGTATGTCGAGGATATTTGTCTGCATTTGTTCTCTTCCTCCTTCAAAAGCTTCTCCGGTCCAGAAGTCATACCAATATTTACCGCTATGTTCCGGCAGATAAATACAGATGTTCTTTTCTTCCGATTGCGGATGAAATACCGGACGCACCAATAAGGAAGTACCGAACATATAGGCATTATCAATATCAAATGTCCGGGTATCTGTTGTGAAATCCATTGCCAAACCTCTCAACATGGTATAATTATTGGCGGTTACCTGATGGGACATTGAGTAAATGTATGGCAACAGACGGTAACGCAGATAAATATACTTCACTTGATTATCATAAGATAATGTCCCCTCTTCACCGAATTGCCAAATTTCACGCGGCACATTCGTACCGTGAGCACGGAAGATAGGAGTAAATGCGCTAAACTGGAACCAACGGGAATATAACTCTTTATAATCATTACTTTTCAGTCCGTCGGGATATTTTGCATCCCGTTCTGTGACAAAGAATCCTCCCGTATCGGAAGTCCAATACGGAATACCGGACATAGACAAGTTTAAGCCGGCAACCAGTTGTTTGTGCATATTCTCCCATGAAGCCGAAACGTCACCCGACCATACGGCTGTACCATAATGCTGTTGCGAGGCAAAGGCGGAACGAGTTAGGATAAATATACGCTTCTGATCGCTCTCGGTGCGCAGGCGTTGATAGAAGTCCTTTAGCATTTCTAAAGAATAAGTGTTCAGATAACGGTGGAAGCTACCCAGATAAGTATTACCAGCTGATTTGGTCCTTTCTTCCTGCTTCAACTGTGTGAATCCATCCCGGAAAGATGGTTCCGTTGCATCCATCCACCAGGCATCCACACCCATATCATAGAGTCCTTTCTTGAGGTATTGCCAGAAAATATCCCTCGCGACAGGATTGTAGGCATCAAAAACCTTATAACCTGCCCATGTAGGTTCACTAAACAATGCACCGATAGAATCCAAAGACTGATAGACAGCCGTTTCCGGTCCGAATCCGGGCCATACGGAAAGCATAAAATGAACATGGTCCTGTTGATGCAGTTCATCAATAACCTGACGGGGATGATTAAAGTTTGCCGGATGGAAGGTCAGGCTGTTCCAATGAGGTTTGTCTCCCCAATATTCCCAGTCCTGCACAATGTTATCCAACGGAATTCCCCGTTTACGGTATTCTTTAACGACTGCCTTCAATTCATCGAACGACTTATATCGTTCTTTGGACTGCCAGAAGCCATACACCCATTTTCCAAACATCGGCACGTCCCCCGTCAATTCCCGATAACCGGCAACGACTTCGTCCATATTCTTACCATAGACAAAATAATAGTCGGAGGCATCACCTACTTCGGAAGTAAATGAGTAGCCCTCCTTCGTATCTTCAAACTTCGTAGAAGAATAATTATCCCATAAGACACCGTATCCGTTGGTCGAAATAAGGAACGGATTGACAATATCCATATTGGCCTGTAACAGAAGTACGGATTTCCCCCGGTAGTTCATGATTCCATTCTGATACTGTCCCAGTCCGTAAATGGCCTCATCCTCGGTAGGAACAAAGCGTTGAGTGACTTCGAGACATTGTTCACCTCCGGCAACCGAACGTTTGAAGTTCCGTGCCTTTCTATCCCCTTTCTCTTTTAGTAATAACTTACCTGTGGATGTTTCCTGAAAAATGAAAGCCGCATCTGCCTTATCAAAAACTACGGAAAGTTCACGGGTGCGAAAGAGCAGCTTCTGTCCCGTATCTTCCCATTTATAATCTTTGAAAGCCGGCTTTTCCGAATCAACCACCAATCTTTTTGTTACCAGCGTATCACCTTCGGGAAAAGACAGAATCCGCACGCACCCCGCCGACATAAACTCGACCCGATATTGAATACTGTCAGATACGAAAGCACATCCCCTGTCATCTTCATGGACCGGAGAGGAACATCCGAAGCAGGATAGTACAGATAAAACTAATAACCAATTAAAACTCTTCATCCATGCATTTATTTGACTGTGTAGATCGTATAGCCCAATGACAAATTACGGACTACGACATTTCCTTTTAAATAGAAAGTAGGCATATTGAATCCATTCACGATATTATCCTTATACAATTCTACTTTTGCGCTTTTCCATTCACCCGTGTTGTCGGTACGTATCCGGGACACAATTTTAAACGGCTCTTTCGGTTCGCGCTGTGTAGATGAACGTATAAAAAGAGATTCATTTCCCTTGTCCAGGTATTCAAAATAGAGATACCCTACATAGTTATTCATTTGTAATTTGGAAACCAGCTCTTTGGGCAAAGAGATAGAGAGAGTTTCTTCGGCACTGTAACCACCGGATTTTCGCTTTCCCTGAATCTTCATGTCCGACTCACGCAAACGCATCATCTCAACCGCCAAAGCGGATTTTGCCGTCTTGACATCATTTTCTATTTGTGACAACAAGCCTATTGCCACCGGATAACGTCCCTGGCTAATCAACAATGCTGCCTTATCGAGCGAACGTTGACAAGCGGATACGTCCATCTTCGTCTTTTCCAGGAAACGGGCTTCTTTTCGCAGCCGGAAAAGCATTAAAGGTAAGGTTAATCCACGCTCGTCCGCCTGTTCGTCTTTGAATTCCGCCGCATACTTTAAAGTCGTACGTAGTTCACGGTCACCGTTTTCAATGGTCGGCTCTATTTCGTGTCCTTCGGTATAGTCACTCCACGAAGCGATAAACATCATGTCCAGGCTGTCCTTCTCTGCCATACAGAACTTCCACATACTTTGATAAGTTTCTCCATTGTTACGAGGGATATAATAGAAGTGTCCACGTCCCCAGCCCGCACATCCCCGGTTATCCATTCCCGGCATGGCAAATCCCGACTTAATGGTATAAGCAGGATTGTTACTATGCCAAATTGAATCACGGAAAGGTTTCATAAACTCAATAACATCATCCTGAGTGGCGTAATTATCCCATTCGGCATGTGCCTGATCTCTTGTACGGACACGGGCAGGAAGCCATGCAGTCGGTATTTCTCCCACTTCTTTCCAGGTATCCATTTCATCGCTACGAGTGACGGGGATATATTTATCATTTTCCAGTTTTCCCCAATCTGCCCAACGGCGTAAAGCAACCGGCTGCTTCATTCCTTGCGGTAACTTCGCCAATGATAATACTTTCTTATATTCATCCACTTTCGCTCCGGGACCGAAATGATAAAAAACAGGCATTCCCTTCACCATAGGAGCTGTAGGACCGGTAAAGACGCTATCCACCAGATATTGGTAACATTTGGCCATGTATTCGGTCTTTGCCTCACGGGTGTTAACTTCCGGATAAATCTTCGTAATCCAGTCATAATATAACCAACCGTCGCACCAGTTTACGCCGATTTCAAAGTCATACTTTGCTGCCACTTTCTGCATCTCACGCAGCAAGATGTCATTTTCGTGAGGCTTGAACCCCCATTCGATAAAGAATCCATCTATCTTAGCCGCTTTTGCCGACAATATCTGATATTCGATATAATCGGGATCGAGATTGGACTGCATTCCGACTTGGGGATAAGCCACTGCCGCTATCTCATGCCGTCCTTCGCTGTCTATCAGGTCGGCATTATAACACAGCGACTTTCTTCCGGTACTTGATTTTTCCGTATTGGCATACATCTCCCAACGCCCCAGCTTTCCGTCATGCTGCCGGGTATAGCGCACTCCGTGAAAGTCGGCATACACTTTCTTTCCATTCTGCGCCAAGGCCGGTAATGCGATAGATACCAATAAAAAAAGAAGAAGTTTCCTCATTGTTCCAAACTTAATTATTCAACTTATGTACTTAATCAATCTTCCACCATACTTAATCAGTCCTCACTCAACACGAAATCATGCTTTTCCGGATAACTGAAAAGATTGTCTATCATCCAACGGCCTTTATAAATCTTGGCTCCGTCCATTTTGAAAAGTTCTTCTCCCTTCTCATTTACAAGTCCTTCTGCCCACCATTCTTCAGTCGGTTTCAGCATCAGGATTCCGTCCGGTCCGTTGCAGATGCTTTTTATATCGGCTATGCTGTAAACTTTCTCGCAAGTAGGTTCGGTAGAGTCATTAGTCGTAGCGTCGGTAACTCCAGTCAAATCAAACTTATAGACAGCCGAAGCAGCAGTAAGCCATAATTTATCTTCTTCACCATATACCGGGAACAAATCATGCCCACCCGATTCATTGCTGAATGTATAAAGGGTAGTCTGATTTATTAACTTGGGATTACTCCGGTTGCCATCGTACTTAAAACGGAATAATGCAGTCACTCCCTCTTTTTTGGTAGCTGTAGCATAAAGATACGATCTTTTCTTATCCCAAACAACATTATGCGCATTACCCAACTTCACCGTATTAGCTTTTGCTCCCAATACCTTAACCGTGTCAACCACAAAGGTATTGATTTCACCGGATTTAGATTCTGCCGTCACGATATTTCCATCGGGCAATACCTCCGCAGAGTGGGGATTCTGTCCGCAATTTGCGTAGAACATTAATTTATGATCGGACAAACGGATTAAAGCCACAGCTCCGCCGGAGGCAGTCATCAAGATATAGCGTCTATTGAAAACCGGTTTTACTTCACTCGGATTAACAAACCAACCCTGCTGTGCAGCAGGAACACAGGCAGTATAAGGATCCCAACTCCAAATATTGCGGTGCGTCTCCGCATCTCTGATGACAATAGCCCGTCTGGATTGTTCCGCCAGTACATAAGCCTTTTCCGGAAGTTGAAAGATTTCATTTTTTACTACAGGAGCGGCATCATCATCGGAACATGCTCCCAAAGCTATATTAAATCCTAAAAGGATTGCAAATAAACTAAACTTCTTCATGGTCATAACTATTTTAATTCTAAATATTCAATTTGTCTATTTAAAGTTTCCGTCAATCTATTGAACCGATTTTATATCGTAATAATCGATCAATGAATGAACTGAAAGATTCAACTGCCGCATGTGCGACAGAAAAGATTCATAAGGTTCGTATTCGATGGAAACCACTCCTTTATTAGAAGCTTTTCCGTTAGAATCGTAACCATCATTATACTCAAAATGTACCCAGCCTACACAGTTTCGAGTTTCAAGCAAACGAAGACAGAAGTTCTGATAAAACTCACCTCTATTTTTTTGTGTATGCACCAACCAGCCACCTCCTTCAGTATTAGCATATCCAGTTCCCTGATAACTGGCATCTTCCGCTTTTATATAGAATTCTGAAACTAAAAAAGGTTTCGCTCCACACCAGACTTTCAGGTTTGCCAAGAAATCTGCCTCCGGTTGCCAACGTGCATAATAGTTGACGGAAACAAGATCGCAATAACGAGCACACGCTTCCACCACTTTCTGATTATATTTACTCCAATCATGCAGACGTGTTCCCAATATCAAATGCTCTTTATCATATCGTCTGACGGTAGCGGTGGTCAACTGATAATAATAATCAGCAACCATCCCCCGGAAATCTTCCTGATTTTTCTTGGTTATCACTCCGGTAGAAGCTATACCGTTATCCCGCATAAACTTTTCTGCATACTCACGAGCAGCTTTATAGCGTTCGGGCAAAGACAAGAAATGTTTCAGATCAATTCCTCGCAAAGGGTCAGCATTCTGATAACTGGCAAATGGCAATTCATTGTCAAGATAGAAACCTATAAAATGCCGGTCACCGGCAAATAAAGCTGACTTCTCTTGTACGAGACGATCTATGTACGTAGCAAATGTGGGTTCAAAAAGAAGAACTAAGCGATTATATTTGTCATCATCAAACGCGTAGCCCAAATTCTTACTCATATCCCACATAAAGGTACGAAGCAGATACAGATTCTCTGCATAAGCAATCTTTTGCGTCTTAGGGGTCAACAAGTTACCACGTACTGCAGCAGGAAATACTTCAATACGGTTCGAGCCATACGAAATATAGTTTATATGATTGTCTGCTAACAGTTTGCCAGTCTCTTCACTCCATCGCGCCTCACTACCGTATCGAGTACCGAAAGCCTTCTTATGAGCAGTAGATTCTCCCGGACGAACATGCTGAATTCCATGAATGATAACAGCTCCATTATCCGGATCGAGCAAATAAGAACGGCCTCCACAATTAGCCACTCGGAAAAAGCCTTCTTTTCCAACCACAGATGAAGGTTGTAAACCGATTCGTCCTCCCCATGCAGTCCGGCTATAATCCGAAGAGGGAGTATACCAATTCATATTATCAATGGTACGTGTTTCCCTTGAATCTGCCGTTGTCCATGCCTGGAAAGTTCCGTTCTGCCACTTCCGGTATTCTACATTCATAAAAGTATATTCATCTTTTTCCAAAGGAGTATCTTCTCCTTCCGGTTTCAAAGGTTCTATTTCGTTGGAAGAGGAGGAACAGCTAAGCGTCAACTGCATCAGTCCGACCAAAGATAAAAAGAGGAAATACCTATATATTATATGTTTTCTCATATTACTTTCAGCTACTGCACATTATTACTTAACCATCGTATTTGTTATCAGTCGCATCTTTCGTATACTCTATCTACGGTTCACCGGATAGCTGTTACTAACTCTCGCGTTGGCTATTAATAGAAAAGTTATTCTCTACAAGGAGAGAACTTCCTTCCCCCTTGTTGCAAACTTCTTTTATCCTTATTATAAACTATAAACGCAAGCTTTGTTTTTATAATTGCAAGTTTTGTTTTTATAAACGCAACTTGCATTTATAAA
>ERZ772889.1737-NODE-1737-length-18948-cov-64.107659_pt1 | contig 18948 bp, 20 predicted proteins | sample MGYA00512127_ERZ772889 | MGnify/ENA primary metagenome ERZ772889 (study PRJEB29015, sample SAMEA2737689) | human gut metagenome | biome: human gut; feature: human-associated habitat; material: faeces | place: China | collected 2012 ...
GAATTGGCCGGAAATCCTGAAAGAGGCGGGCTTTGCCACCGCCGCCATGGCGCTGACGGACGACAGCGTGTCCATTGATGCGCCTGTTCTGCGGCAGCAGGAGCGTCTGGCCGTGGTTCTGGGCACCGAGGGGGACGGCCTGGCCGAGCAGACCATCGCCCGCTGCGACTATACCGTAAAAATCCCCATGTATCACGGAGTGGATTCCCTGAACGTAGCCGCCGCCAGCGCCGTGGCCTTCTGGGAGCTCCGGGCGCGTTTTTAACCTTCCCCTGCGGGGAAGACTAGGGAAAAAAGCTTCCCCTCCGGGGGAGCTGGCTCGGCGCTAGCCGAGACTGAGGAGGGACATAATGGGCGAGAGCGGCTAAAAAGACGCTAACTACGAACCGCTCTCTCTCGTAAGGCCCCTCTTCCACCACCGCCTGTGGCGGCGGTCCCCCTTCCATGAATCATAGTATAGCTGCCACCGGCAGCTATAGAAGATTAGATTCGCTGCGCGACGCACCGCCGCAGGGGAAGGTTAGGAGAAAAGCTTCCTCCGCACATCTCCCAGCTTCCGCATGGCGGTGCCTACGGTGCACAGGGTGCGGTAGCGCCCTTTTTGCATCAGGGTCAGGCAGCGGTCCTCTTTGGGGGCTGTGGCGATGATCTTGGCATAAAAGCCGTCCTGGGAGATGGCTTTCAGGAGCGCGCAGCGGTTGGCGGCGGAGGTGGCGAACTTTGCCACCAGCCAGATTTGAAACCGGGTCAGCCGCCGGAGCCAACCCATGTATTCTTCAAAATCCTCCGAATTCCAGACATTCTGGCTGTTCAAAAAATTCCAGCAGGTTTCCGGCACCAGAGAGGTTACCCGGTATTTTTCATACCCCAGGCCGTTGGTGGCGGAGTTGGGATTCTGGGTGTAGTTGTACAGGCTGTCCGCCAGGAAGACCGCCTTCCGGCAGTCCCGGTACAGGGGGATGCTTTGCAGCAGGTCCTCGCCGAAGCGGACGGGGTAGAATTCCGGGTGGTCCTCCCGGGGCAGCAGGGACAGGGCCGGGACCTTTTTCCACAGAGGATTGTACCAGCCGTCCTGAAAGACGATCTTATACAGCTGCCGCCGGTCCGTCACCGTGCCGATATAGGCCATGTCCCTGGGGAAGGGCCGCAGCACTTTGCCTTCATACACCTGGTCTTCCCCAAGGAATACCAGGTCCGCCCCGGTCTCCCGGATGCACCGGGCCAGGGTTTCCAGAGCCTCCGGCTTCAGGCTGTCGTCTGCGTCCAGAAAGACCGCCCGGTCCTCCGGGCTGCCGTGGTCCAGTATAAAGTGAATCGCCGTTCTGCGGGCTCCATAGGGGCCCGTATTTTTTTGGTGGATGGCGTGAATCCGGCCGTCCCGGGCGGCAAATTCGTCGCACAGCCTGCCGGAACCGTCCGGAGAGCCGTCGTCCACCAGGACGATCTCGAAATCCTGACAGGTCTGGCTCAGCACGGAGCTGACGCACTCTGACAAAAATGCCTCCGCCTTGTAGACGGGAATTGCAACGTAGAATTTCACGGTCTCAGCCTCCCATCCGATTTTTCAGCCACAGGGTCTCGCACAGCCAGAGATAGTTCCGGAACCGGCCTTTTTCCAGGCTTTCCGCCAGAGAAGCATAGCTTTCCGGGGCGGAAACGCCGGAAAAATAGGTGCTTTGCAGCTGCCGCTGGCACAGAAAGACGGCATAGGGCACGTCCTTTGGCAGCAGCCGGGTTCTATGGTAGGTCAGCAGGACCATGTGCAGGAAGTGGGTATAGGCATCCTGATCATAGCGCAGGCCGAAGAATTCCCGCTCTTTCAGCAGCCGCCGGGTGACATAGAGGCTTTCCAGGGATTTGGGCCTGCCCTGAGAGGCGGCAGAGACGCCCTGGGGGTTCAGCAGATAGGCAAATACCGGGGCGTCGATTGCGTAGATCCGCCGGGCCATGGGCAGCAGGATCTGGGAGATGACGGAGTCCTCGTACCAGTAGCCCAAGGGAAATTGAAGCTTTGCCCACGATCTGCGCCGGAAGGCCTTGCCGCAGGTCATGCCGGGGATGCGCTCCCGGTCCGTCACGGGACCGGCGGGATATGTTTTCCCGGGGGTGACGTTCCCGGCGGCGTCCTTGCAGACATAGCCGCCAATGGCAATGTCTGCGTCGTTTTGAAAGGCACAGTCCAGCAGGGCCTGGATGCTTCCGGGCAGAAGGGTGTCGTCACTGTCGTGGAAGAGAAGATATTTTCCCCGGCAGACCGACAGCCCGGCATTCCGGGCGCCGGAGTGCCCCTGATTTTCCTGCCGCAGCAGGCGGACGCGGGGATTCGCTGCATAGGCCTTTAGAATCTCCGGCGTTTCATCCGTGGAGCCGTCGTCAATGACCACGGCCTCAAAGGAGTAGCCCGTTTTCTGCCCCAGCACGGAATCCAGGCAGCCGCGCAGATAGGGGGCATTGTTGTAGCAGGGGATGATGATGCTCAGGTCCACCTGGGCTTCCAGCCAGCTTTTTCCCCGGTTTCGAATGCAGCTGCCGCCTCGATCGGGCCACAGGGCTTCCAGAGTATCCTCTTGGGCCCCCTTCGGGCTGAAAAGCTTGCCGACGGAGCGCAGCCCTTCCCGGGCGATTTTTGGAACGTTCACAGCGGCGCACCCTCCGTCACACTGGCGTAGAGGGCTTCATAGCCCCGGGCCATGGCGGGCAGGGAAAACCGCTGGGCCTCCTCCCGGGCCTTTTTGCCCAGGCTTTGCCGCAGGGCTTCATTCCGCACCAGTTTCTCAATGGCCGCAGCCAGGGCCTCGGCGGTGGGCTCGACGAGCAGGCCGCTCTCGCCGTCCGTCACCATGTCCGGCACGCCGCCTACCCGGGAGGCGATGACGCTCAGGCCGGTGCCCATGGCCTCAATAATGGTCATGGGCATCCCCTCCCAGCTGGAGGGCAGGATGAACAGGTCCGCCTGGGACATGGGGGTGAACACATCGGAGGTGACGCCCTCGAAGAGGACCTGCCCCTCCAGCCCCTGCTCCTGAGCGGCCCGGCGGGTCTGCTCCAGCAAAGGGCCGTCCCCATAGCAGTGGATGCGGGCGTTAATGCCCCTCTTTTTCAGAAGGGCAGCTGCGCCCAGAATGGCTGCGTGGTTTTTCTGGGGGAAGAACCGGCCCACGTGGAGGATCTCTACGGGGTAGTGGAGGGCGTAGTCCTCCTTTTCCTGGCAGGCGCTCAGGTCAATGCCGTTGGGCACCAGGCTTACCTTTTCTTCGGGCAGGCCGTAGACCTCCATAATGGACTGCCGGATTTCCCGGGTCAGGGCCACGGGCAGAGCCCGGCCCCGGCGGAAACAGTATTTGCCGATCTGCTTGTCCAGAAAGACTGCCTCCTGGGCGGCCTGGTTGTGGATGGTATGGACGATGGGAACCCCGGAAGAGGCCAGAGCCGCGTATTTCAGGGCGTGGAGATGGGTGTGGATCAGCTGGGGATCGAGGGTTTTCAGCAGCTTTTTCAGCTGTCCAACGCATTGCAGCCCGGAGCCCAGGGCCTTGTCCAGGTAGTAGACGGGCACACCGGATGCTTCCAACCGCTGACTTATGACGGTTTTCTCTCCGGAAAGGCTTATGGCGGAAACCTGGTGGCCGTCCAGCAGCAGCTGACGGCTCAAGGCCGCGCACATGGTTTCTGCGCCGCCCATGCCAAAGCTTGGGATGATCTGAACGATTCTCATTGTGTACCTCCTGTTCCGTAGGCCTCACGAAGGGCCTGCTTGTAGCTTTCGGCATCCAGCAGGACTTCCGCCCGGGCCACGGCGTTTTGGGACAGGCTTTGCCGCAGGGCTGCATCCCGAATGATTTCGGCGCAGCGCCGGGCCAGAGCCTCATCCGTTTCCTCCAGAAAACCGGTTTTTCCCGGCTCCACCAGCTGGCACATGCCGTCCACCGGTGTGCTGACGATGGGCACCCCCAGGGCCATGGCCTCCAGGGCGCTCATGGGCGTGCCCTCCCAGAGGGAGGTCATCAGCAGAACCCGGGTGTTCTGGAGCAGTCCATAGGGATTGGACTGGAAGCCCAGCAAATGGATACGGTCCCGGGCGGGGCTGCGCTCCCAGCTTTTGCGGAAGTGCTGCTCCAGCTCCGGATCTGCCACGTCCGGGCCGCCGATGACCAGGGCGTTCAGGTCCGGCAGGAGAACTGCCAGCTGTTCCAGAACCCGGAGCATCCGCAGCGGATCTTTGGGCTTGGACATCCGGCCCAGGAACACCGCATGGCTTTCCTCCCGGCGCTCCGCTGCCGCAGCCTGATTCCGAAGGGCCTGAGGGTCGATGATATTGCGCAGGACGGAGCTTTTGTCTGCCACGGCTTTGCGGAAATAGAAGCTGTCCATGGCTGAGGAGGACACCCAGAAGATGTGCCTTGCTTTTTTGGCCGCAAAGTAAAACAGGGCCGTTTTTGGGGTCAGACCCCGGGAGTCGAAGTTGTTGTTGTGGATGTGGCAGACCAGGGGCGTCCTGCCGCAGGCTGCGGCGCAGACCACGGAGGCAAGCATGTCATGGGCCTGGATCACATCCGGCTGCTCCTGCCGGATCAGCCGCCGGACTTCCTTCAGGGAGAAGGCAGCCATGGGCAGATAGGGAATGTTCCGTTCTTCCAGGGCCTGCCGGATGGGGCCTTCCGGGCAGCAGTAGTACATATCCATCTCCCCGCGGAACAGGGCAATCATCTGGCATACCACGTTTTCCGCTCCGCTAAAGGAATTTCTGGGCAAAAAATGCAGCACTTTTTTTCGGGTTTCCATAATTTTCCCTCCCCAATTGACCTTTTTCCAGATTATAGCACAGAAGAAAGGGAAAAGAAAGAGAAAAAGGAGCCGCCGGGAGAGAATCCCGGCAGCTCCTGCCTTCGTTATGCGTGTTTCGGCCTTATTTCTGCGGCGCGGTACAGCCGTTCGGCATCGGCGGCGCTCAGGGTACCGGCGGCCAGATTCCCGGCCACGGCCAGACTGCCGCACAGCTGGCTGAGCCTGTGAGAGATATCCGCCTCCGAAAGGGGCATATTCCCCTGCTGAAGCAGGGTACACAGCCCGCCGCTGTAGATCAGCATATGGGCAACCAGCTCGGATGCGGCCTCATGGGACAGGGAGAAGAGCTCCGTCAGCTCTGCCAGCAGCGGCGCTTCCAGCTCCGGAAGCACCCCGCGCTTGTCCTCGGACGTCCACATCCGCTGCATAAGAAACCTGTATAAATTCTGGTTTTCTGCTGCATAACAGACCCAGCGCAGGCAGTAGGCCTGAAAGGACGGCGTGTAGTCCAGGCAGCCCCGAAGATATGCCTGAAATTCTGCCTTTGCCCGCTCGTAAACCGTCTGCCTCAGCTCGGACATGTTGGTAAAACTGCCGAAAATCGGGGTGACCGTCATGTTCAGTGCCTTGGCCACTTCTCTGGCAGCCACGGCCTCAATGCCGCGCTGCTTCGCCAGCTCAAATGCGGCGTCTTCAATCATCTGTTTTGTAAATCTCGCCTTTGGCGGCATAACAGGACATCCTCCTCGTGAATAATACCAAAGTATGATACAGTATTATTATACGGGTTTCCACCGGAATGTCAAGGCGGAGAAACAGCGAAACTTTGCGAAAAATTTGTGAAACCGCTTACTTCACAAACCGCTTCAGCGCCTTGGTCAGCAGCAGGGCTACGGCGATTTTTACGGCATCCGGGATGATGTAGGGGATGACGCACATACCCAGCACGGCGCCCAGGGTGATGGCGCCCTTGGAGCTGGTGTAGACCACCATAAACCAGGCGGTGCCGAAGGCATAGCAGGCGATAAGACCCACAACCATGGACACGGGCAGCACCCACTTCTTGCTGCCAAACAGCGCCTCCATGGCCCACATCAGCAGGGCGGACACCAGAAAGCCCACAATATAGCCGCCGGTCATGCCCAGGAGCTTGCCCAGGCCGCCGGCAAAGCCGGAGAATACCGGCAGGCCCACGGCGCCCATGAGGATATACACCAGCACGGCGACGGTGCCTCGCTTGCCCCCCAGCAGGCCAACTGCCAGGAAGACGCCCATGGTTTGCAGGGTGAAGGGAATTTGCCCGGGAATGGAGATCCAGGCGCAGATGGCCATCAGGCAGGCGAACAGGGCGATATACACCATGTCCAGGGTTTTCATTTTCTTTGTTTCCATATGTATCTATCCTTTCTTCTCTCGAATACGGACTTCTCCGGCCTTTAAGGTCTGCCGGGTACCGTCCGGATATTCCACAATCAGGCCGCACTGGCCGTCCAGGTCCACTGCTTTGGCAGGGCGCTCTGCCTGGGCGGTGATGATGAGTACCTCCCGGCCCAGCACCATGCAGTGCCGTTTGTATTCCTGTTCATAGCCCTCCGGGGCCTGATACAGCGCCCAGAAGCGATTCAGAAATGCCGCCGTCAGGGCGTTTTTTCCGTTGTCCCGGGGCGTGTCCAGAATGGCTCCGGCAACGCCCGCCAGCTCCGGCGGGAAGCCCTCCTTCGGGGCATACAGGTTGAAGCCCACGCCCAGCACGACGTAGTTAACGGCACCGCTTTCCATGGACAGGGCGGCTTCCGTGAGAATCCCGGCCACTTTTTTGCCCTTTAGAAATACATCGTTGACCCATTTGATTTTTGCCTGGTGCCCGGCAATGTCCGTCACGGCCTGGCAGGCGGCCAGGGCGGCCAGGGTGGTCAGGGCGGCAGCCCGGGACGGGGTTTCATAGTCCGGCCGCAGCAGGATGCTTAAATAGACGCCGGTGTCCGCCGGGGAGAAGAAGCTTCGGCCCAGCCGCCCCCGGCCCTTGCTCTGGCTGCCGGAGACCAGAACCGTCCCTTCCGGCGCGCCGCCCTCTGCCTGCTCCCGCAGCAGGGCGTTGGTGGAGGTCACCGTGGGCAGCAGCTGAATTTTCAGGGGCAGTCCGGGGTTCAGGAGCCCCTGAATGCCCGAGGCGGAGAGAATATCCAGCCCCGTTTCCAGCCGGTAGCCCCGGTTGGGCTGGGCATCGATGGGAAAGCCCGCCTCCCGCAGGGCCTTCACGCCCTTCCACACCGCCGCCCGGGAAATGCCAATGGCCAGGGCCAGCTCCTCTCCGGAGAGGTAGCTCCCCCGGCAGGACAGCAGCAGGGAAAGAATCTGATCCTTGGTTGCCATGGAGTACCTCCAGGGTGGAAATAACCTTCCCCTACGGGGAAGGGGGACCGCCGCCGTAGGCGGTGGTGGATGAGGGGCCTTACGTGCGAGAGCGGTCGGTATGTTGCGATTTTCCTACCGCTACCGCCCATTAGGCCCCTCCTCAGTCTCGCTAACGCGAGCCAGCTCCCCCGTAGGGGAAGCTTTTTTCGGGGAAGGCTTTTGCGCGACTACGTTACCATGGCTTTCTTTGCTTGTCAACCAAATGTTTTTAACGGTTTACAATTAAAACCGCAAAAAAGCGCCCCGGAGATCCGGGGCGCGAAAGGTCAATTTTTAGCAGCCAAAGCCGCCGATCTGGCAAAGAATCTGCCAGATAGAGCAGAAATGAAAACGCATCCTTCCAGCCTCCTTGTTTAGATTCCGTCTCGCGAGGACAAAAGGATTGTAACCTATTTGTAATCATTTTGCAAGCTGTAAATCTTGGAAATCCTCAGCCGTCTGTGCCTTCCCCGCTGGGAAAGGACAGGATCAGCCCGTTGGGCAGGCAGGCGATGGGCAGCCCGCTGTCGCACCAGCCCATGGCCATGCAGATGTGGTCCGGGCAGCTGGCATGGGTTACGGCCACCTTGCCGTCCTTTACTTCTACGGTGTTGGTGCCCCCGTTGGCCCCCGTGAGCTCCAAAATCTGGTCCTTGCCCAGGTCCAGCACCTGGGTGACCACTCCGTCCTGCACCACCGTTACGGTCTTCTCCGGCGCTTTCGGCCGCAGCAGCCACAGCCCAAGCCCCAGGCTCAGGGCCAGAGCCAACACCAAAATCAGAATCCAATGCTTTGTTTTCATGGTCCGCTCCTAAAAGGTTTTCTCTACTATAGCAAGCCCCCATCAAAAAGGCAAATGGTTTTTGCTTGCTTTTTTGTCCGCCATTGGCTATACTGGAAGAAAAACGCTTGGGAGGAACATCCTGTGAAAAAGCACATTCTCTGTATCGGCGATTCCAATACCCACGGCTACTGCGCAGACCCCGCCGACTGCGCGGATGGCGGCATTCGCTTCAATGAGGACGAGCGCTGGACCTGCCTGCTGCAAAAGGCCCTGGGGCCGGAGTACCTGGTGACGGAGGAGGGCCTGTCCGGCCGGACCACCGTCTTTGAAGACCCCATCAATGAGAATATGGCCGTGCTGCCCTATGTGTATGCCCTGCTGAAAAGCCATGAGTATGTGGACCTGCTCGTCATCATGCTGGGCACCAACGATTCCAAGCAGCGGCTGAATACCACAGCCTATGAGGTTGGCAGAGGCATGGAGCGGCTGGTCCGCAAGGCTATGACCGTGGACTGCTGGGGCCCCGGCAAGAAGCCCAATGTGCTCATCATTGCCCCGCCTCCCATCGGCAAAGGCGTGGAAACCTCTGCCTGCGCCGAGGAAATGGGCAAGGGCGCGGTGGAGACCTCTCAGGCGCTGGCAAAATACTACGCTGCCGCCGCAGAGCTCTTAGGCGTGCATTTTCTGGATGCCTCCTTCTGCCAGTTCAATTCCGTTGATTTCATGCACCTGACCCGGAAGGGCCACGCCCAGCTGGCCGAGAAGCTGACGGAGCTTGTGCCGGAATATCTGGAGAAGTAACAAAATATCCCCGGCGTTCGGACAGCCCGAGCGCCGGGGAATTTTTTGATTTATTGGGAGGGGAGAACGGCCTTACTCTGCCCGCTCCATGGCCAGCTGGAAGTCCCGGGTATCGGTGAAGATCTCGTTCTTATAGGGATTCTTCTTCTGCTGGATGGCCCGGCGGATGATGATTGCCAGAGCCAGTGCGTTAATGGCCAGAGACAGCACGGAGATCACGCCCTGGGCGGTGGGGTTCGCAGCGGTGGGACGGACAGCGGCGTCCATGAAGCCATCGGCGTACAGCACAGGGATGGTGGTGAACACGCTGCGGTCCTGGAACAGGGGGAATACCTGGGCGAACATGCACCAGATGGCCAGGGTATTGGCGCGGTTCTGAATCCAGCCGCCCTTGTTCCACAGGGAAGCGGCCACGGTGGGGGCCAGCAGCAGGGCCAGACCGCAGTACCAGGCGTGGGTAGGCAGGTTCAGATAGGTATACTGGAAGTTCCACACGTCATAGGCCAGAATGTACAGCCAGATCATGTCCGGCCAGAGCATATCGTCCTTCTTTTTGGAGGAGTAGATGCCCCACCAGCCGGTCATGCAGAAGATGTTCAGCAGGCCTGCAATGCCGTTGAGCCAGTTCCACCAGCCGCCGTACAGCCAGACGTTTTCGCTGGACAGCCACCAGCCGTCCACGGAAAGGGCGCCCTTGATGGCGGACTCAAAGTCACTGCCCACGGCGATGAGAATATTGATGGCAACGATGACGAAGGGGAAGGGCTTGAACCAGTCCTTCTTGCCAATGCCCCACTGATACTTGATCATCATGAAGCCGATGCAGCCGATGGTGGCGGCATAGAGCTTGGCATAGTGGAACCAGCTGTTCATGTACAGATAGGTGGGGTTATTCTCTGCCCAGTCCGCGCCCATGGCAGCGCCCACGGCCACGGCGATGAAGTACACCGTCAGTGCCCCCGGCAGAGCCAGGAAGAAGAAAATGCCGCCCTTTTTGGTGCGCCGGGCAATCTCGTTGGTGAGAATCAGCCCCAGGAACACCAGCAGCCAACCCAGCAGCTGGTAGCCCGCTTTGTCTCCGTAGATTTGAAATAACATACCGTTTGCCTCCTGTTTGTCTATTTGCCCCGCCCTACAAAGCCGTGATGCAGGAGAGAGGGGCTTATAAAATCAGTATAGCAGGTGTTGCATGGGATGTCAATTCCAAATCGATAGGTTTGGAACGATTTGCACAAAGGCTTCCCCTCCGGGGAAGCTGGCAGGGCGGCAGCCCTGACTGATGAGGGGCGTAACGGGCGAGAGCGGTTGGGAAAATACAGACAGCTCAGACGTTCGGGGCCCCTCTTCCGCACAGGGCAATGTCACCGACCTGGGAATTTGGCCGTAGGGTCGAATTTGCCTTAAACGGATGACATTAGGTTAACGGGAAGCGCGCCACCGCAGCGCCAGGCCGATCGTGAGCCCCAGGGCGGCGGGGAGAAGCCAGCCCAGGCCATAGGAGAACAGCGGAATATAACTGTTGGCCCAGCCCAGCAGTCCTTCCAGGTGCAGGATGCTTTTGGCGCCTTCGGGCAGGGCGGCGAGGAAATCCAGCACTGCCGCTGCCAGGGTGAGCACCGTAACGCTGACGAATACCCGGCGGTCCCGGCCGAAGAGCCCGCCCAGCAGGCTCAATAGGATCAGGGTAATGGACAGGGGATACAGGAACATGAGCACCGGCAGGGAGAAGCTGATAATGGTGGTAAGGCCCAGGTTGGAAATGGCCAGAGGGAACAGGCTGAAGATCCAGGTCCAGGCCTTATAGCCGATGCGCGGATACAGCAGGTGAAAGGTCTCGGCGCAGCTGGTCACGAGACCGATGGAGGTTTTCAGGCAGGCCAGGGTCACCGTGGCGGCCAGAATCAGCTGACCGGCCCGGCCAAAATAGTGGTGGGCGATGTCCGCCAGAGCAATGCCGCCGTTGGCGCTCAGGGGATAGGCTCCCCGGCTCTGGGCACCCATCCAGGTGATGAGGGCGTAAATCAGAGCCATAAGCAGACAGCTGAACACACCGGACAGGCAGGTCCCCTTGGCGATGTCCTCCGGGCGGCGCAGGCCCAGCTGCCGCAGGACCTGGACGATGGTGATGCCGAAGGCCAGAGCTGCCAGGGTATCCATGGTGTTGTAGCCCTCCAGAAAGCCCGTTAAGAAGGGCTGGGTGACATAGTCCCCCTCCGGGGTCACCTGGGACACGGAAGCCATGGGGTTTGCAAAGGAGGCAATCACCAGCAGGGACAGAAGAACCAGAAAAACCGGGTTGATGACCCGGCCAACCCAGGTCAGAATGCCGCTGGGCCGCAGAGAGAAGAAAAGCACCAGCAGGAAGAAAACCAGCGAGAACCCAAGCAGCCACAGCCTGTCGTTGCCGGTCAGCAGCGGCTCCACACCCACGGTGAAGGAGGTGGTGGCGCACCGGGGAATGGCAAAGCAGGGACCGATGGTCAGATACAGCAGCACGGTGAAAAAGTGGCCGTAGCCCTTACCCACCTGCCCGGCAAGCTGGGCCAGGCTCTCGCTGCGGCTCAAGCCCATGGCTGCCACACCCAGCAAAGGAAGACCTACGCCGGTAACAATAAAGCCCATAGAGGCTACTACATAGTTCCGTCCGGCAGCCTGTCCCATATGTACGGGGAAAATCAGATTGCCGGCTCCGAAGAAGAGGCCGAAGAGCAGACTTGCTACGGCCAGGGTTTCCTTTGGGGTCAATTTTCGCTTCATAGTAATGTCTTCCTTTCTTAAGAATGTTTGAGAACACCGGTTCGCCCTTTGAATGCGAATTGGAAACAGTATACCATTCCGTTCAAAAAATGTAAACAAAAATTTTCAGAAAACGGAATGTTTTTCTGAAGAAAAGAAGACGAAAACGCGGAAATATGAAAATTTCTGAAAATATTGTGCTCCCCAAAAGGACAAATGTGCGCAAGAAGACAAAACAGAAAAATTTCCCGCAGAAAACAAAAATCCGGGAACCTGCGGCGGTTCCCGGGATATGATTGAATTCAGGTCTTTCGGATGAACTTCTCCCTGCATTTGGGGCAGGTGATGGAGATCTTTCCCTTCCCCCGGGGAACCCGGACGGTCTGATGGCACTTGGGACAGTTGAAATAGCGGTTGTTCCGGTCCTTCAGACGGTCGAAAATCAGAAGAAACTTCCGGTTCTCCTGATACCGCTTGTAGGTATTCCGGGAAAGTGCCCGATAAATGGCCCAGAACATCAGTGCATAGCTCAGCACAAGGAAAATCATCCGCACGGTCAGATTCCGGAACAGGGAGGAGAAAATACTGGCAATCAAGCCTGCGCACAGAATGGCCATGTTCAGCCGGTCGGAGCCATACCGCCCGGACATAAAGCTGCGAAGCCCTGCGCTCATGCGTGCGCCGGCCTGGTGCAGCCAGAGAGAAAATTTGCTCATAAATATCCACCTTTTCCCCAGGGAAAATAAAATCATTACCAATATTATATTGCGTATTTTGGGAATTTCAACACTGCTGCCGCAGAATTAACGGATTGTTTAAGAATGTCAATTTGTAAAAAATAAAAAATGCTATTGGCGAAACTGGGGAAATATGATAAAATAGGGCAAAACTTTGACGGAAGGGGGCAGCCTATGAAGCCGCAGCACAGTGCCAGCAAGCACGGAAAGCCTATGAAATCGGAGCTGGTCATGATTCTTGTGGCCATGGCCAGTGCGCTGGTGCTTATGGGGATGCTCATTGCCTGCATTCCTTATTACGATACCGGCACCCGGGAGATAGCAGACCCGGAGCCGCTGCTGCAGCAGCAGCGGGAGCAGGAGCAGGAGGAGCCGCCGGAAGAGCCCCCCACGGAGGAAACCCAAATGCCCACCGTCCCGCCGGAAAAGAATCCCTACAACAGGCGGGATTTCCAGTTCGACAGCTACAATTACCTGCTCTGTACCCAGCAGGACAGCTATCCCGGCATTGACGTGTCCTCCTTTCAGGGGCTCATCGACTGGCAGAAGGTGAAGGCCTCCGGCATCCGCTTTGCCATGATCCGCCTGGGCTACCGGGGTTACGGACAGGCAGGCAACATGGTGGAGGACGACTATGCCCGCCGGAATCTGGAGGAGGCCAGGAAGGCCGGCCTGGAGATCGGGGCCTACTTCTTCTCCCAGGCCACCACCGTTGACGAGGTGGACGACGAGATATTCTTCTTTATGAAGATCCTGGGGGATACGGAGCTGACCATGCCCATCGTCCTGGACTGGGAGCGGGTGGGGGTGGAAACTGCCCGGACCAACAATGTGGACGCCGAGACCCTGACCGCCATGCAGAAGCACTTTTGCAAGACCATGGTAGACTTTGGCTACACGCCCATGGTCTACTTCAACTGGCATCTGGCGGAGAGCAGCCTGTATCTTTCCGAGCTGGAGGACTATCCCTTCTGGCTGGCCCTGTACCAGAACTATATGACCTATCCCTTCCGGGTGGAAATGTGGCAGTATACCTGCACCGGCCGGGTCCCCGGCATCCAGGGGGATGTGGATATCGACGTCTATATGCCGGACCCCACAAAAATCCAATAATCAATAAAAGACCCCCGGGAGCACCGAAATGTGTTCCCGGGGGTGTTGCGTGGCTCCCCTTTCAGGGGAGAATTAGTTTTCGGGGGAGCCGTTTCCTTTCAGCCCGAAGCACAGGCCTCCGCTCAGGGCGAAAACGGCGGCGGAGAGATTCCGGTAGGTCATCCAGCAGTGGACCAGGGAGTGATTGCGCAGCAGAAAGTACCAAACAAAGGGCACGGCAAAGGCAACGGCCAGGCTCGGAAGGCTTGCCCGTTCCAACGCGAAGCGGCAGCGCTTTGTGACCAGCAGCCACACCAGCAGGCCCAGCAGCGCCAGAACGATGATTGCGGCGGCAGGATTGGCGAGGACGCCCAGATTCCGGCTGAGAACGGCGCCGAAGGTGGCATTGACCCCGCCTTCGGCGGCGGTGACTTCGCCGCCGCTGCGGTACTGGGCCTGCTCTACGGCATCACGCATCACGCTGTTTCCGGTGATCAGGCTGGCGGCCAGCCACTTCCCACTCCACATTCCGCCATAGCCGAAGGCCCAGGCTGCGCCGGAGCCGACGGTTTTCAGCAGCCGCGTCTTTCCGTCTGCCCGGCTCATGAGGGCTTGAAGCGCCAAACAGGTACCAACGGCGCAGGCGGGATAGGTCAAAAAGTCAAAGAAGGCTGTGCCGATCCCGAGGAACAGGAATACCAGATACCCCCAGGACCTGTCCCAGCTTTCCGTGAGAAGCATAATGAGAAGCCCAAGCAGCGTCAGGTAGTAGATGCTGGAAAACTGCATGCTCAGGGCGGTGGAGACGGGATTGAGCACCAGCAGAGCAAGGCCCATGGGCAGCGCCAGCCGGAGCCCCCGCTTCCGGAAGGCCAGCAGCAGCACCCCGGCGGCCAGAATCAGCTGCAAGGCTGCATTCATCATCCGGATATCGCTCAGAGAGAAGAACAGCAGCAGAGGCTTGAGAAAGAGCAGGTAGCCGTGCCAGTACCGGGCATAGTCCACCACATAGCCGGACCGGTCTCCGTAGACGTATTGCTTCAGAGAGCCGGCAGGGTCGAGCTTTCCTTCGGTGAACTCCATGCGGTCATTTTGCATGGCGGCCTTCAGGGGGTCCGCATCCCGGATGTAGACGGCAATTTGCATCATGATGGCATCCGTGAAGCCATCCAGACGGGCGCTTTTCTCCTCCGGGGCCCAGCAGAAGCTGGTACCCTCGTTTTCAAAGATGGGCAGACTCCTGTCTGCCTGGGTCAGCATCCGCCCTGTGGGAAGGATATACACGCAGGTCATGAGAAGAATGCCTGCCAGAATGGAAAGCAGCAGGCAGACAAAGCATTTCAGCCCCGCTTTGCCGAAAGATTTTCGTGTCATAGTTGCCGGAAGTCCTTTCCTTTTTCGCCTATTATACCATAGCCGGGCTGAAAATACCAGCCCGTTTTCCGATGCCCTGTGGAGAGGCGTTGAACAATAGTGTCAAAGATGGGGCGGCTTTGAACGGAATTTTTGCTGATTTTTACTTGACAATTGTCTTTCGTGCCGATACAATAAGACTTGATGTGGGCCGTCTGCTTTTAGGCGGCTCCTTTACCGGCGCGAAAGCCGGGAGTTGCGTTTTGCGCCTTGTGGCGTTTTGCGATAGAATGGCATTTGCCAAAATCATCTCAATTTCACATGGGCCGCTGCGCACCCTGCCGCGCCAATTTTATGGAAGGAGGTGCGTTGTGGAATTATGGAATGGTATACGATTCTTGCAATCGTTCTGGGCGTCCTGATCGGTATTGGCGCCGGTTTTGCCGGTGGTGTTCTCTACCGGAAGAAGGTTGCCGAGCGGGAAATCGGCTCTGCGGAAGCAGAGGCTACCCGCCTGATCAATGAAGCCATCCGAAACGGTGAAAACCGGAAGAAGGAAATGCTGCTGGAAGCCAAGGACGAAATCCATAAATCCCGCACAGAACACGACAGAGAAGTCAAAGAGCGCCGTGCCGAACTGACCAAACAGGAACGCCGGCTTGAGCAAAAGGAAACCACCCTGGACCGAAAGACCGAAGCCTTTGAGCGCAAGGAAGAGGACCTGAACAAGCGTCTGGCCAATGCCGCCCAGACCCAGGCCGAGGCCGAGAAGATTCGCCAGCAGCAGCTGGAGACTCTGGAGCAGCTGTCCGGTCTGACCCAGGACCAGGCAAAGCAGTATCTGCTGGACAGCATTGAAAACGATGTCCGCCATGAGGCCGCTATGAAGATCAAGGAGATCGAGCAGCAGCTGAAGGACGAGGCCGAGGAAAAGGGCCGGGAGATCATCGCCACCGCCATTCAGCGCTGCGCGGCGGATCATGCCGCAGAGACCACCGTCTCCGTGGTGCCCCTGCCCAACGATGAGATGAAGGGCCGCATCATTGGCCGGGAGGGCCGGAACATCCGGACTCTGGAGACCATCACCGGCGTGGACCTGATCATCGACGATACCCCCGAGGCCATTACCGTCTCCAGCTTCGATCCCGTCCGCCGGGAGGTTGCCAGACTGGCACTGGAGAAGCTGATCGTAGACGGCCGGATTCACCCCACCCGCATTGAGGATATGGTGGAAAAGGCCCGCAAGGAAGTGGACCGCACCATCCGCGAGGAGGGCGAGCGGGCCTGCTATGAGACCGGCGTGCACAACCTGAACCCGGAGCTCATCAAGATCCTGGGCCGCCAGAAGTACCGCACCTCTTACGGCCAGAACGTGCTGAACCACTCCATCGAGGTTGCCCATATTGCAGGCCTGATGGCCGCAGAGCTGGGCGTGGATGTGGCTATGGCCAAGCGCGCCGGTCTGCTGCATGATTTGGGCAAGGCCATTGACCACGAGGTCGAGGGCAGCCATGTGCAGCTGGGCGCAGACCTGGCCCGGAAGTACAAGGAGAATCCCGTCATCGTCAATGCCATCGAGGCCCACCACGGTGACGTGGAGCCCAAGACCGTCATTGCCGTGCTGGTCCAGGCTGCCGACGCCATCTCCGCCGCCCGTCCCGGTGCCCGCAGAGAGAACGTGGAGAACTATATCCGTCGGCTGCAAAAACTGGAGGAGCTCACCAGCTCCTACCCCGGCGTGGAGAAGTCCTATGCCATCCAGGCCGGTCGGGAAGTCCGGATCATGGTCAAGCCCGAGGTGGTTTCCGAGGACAACATGATCCTGCTGGCCCGGGATATTGCCAAGAAGATCGAATCCGAGCTGGAATACCCCGGTCAGATCAAGGTCAATGTCATCCGGGAAACCAAGGCTGTGGAATTTGCAAAGTAATCAGAGCGGAAGTTATGGAGGCTGCCCGATTCGGACAGCCTCCGTTTTTGCGCAGGGAAGGTTTCGTTATTATTGTCGGGATATGCCATAAAAAGTGCTTGACAAATAAAAGAAACCATGCTAGAATATCAAAGCTGAATCGCTCAGGTAAGGGCTTACGCGGGTGTAGTTCAATGGTAGAACACCAGCCTTCCAAGCTGGATACGCGGGTCCGATTCCCGTCACCCGCTCCATTCGAGATGCGCCAATAGCTCAGCTGGATAGAGCAACTGCCTTCTAAGCAGTAGGTCGGGGGTTCGAGTCCCTCTTGGCGTACCAATTCAGAAAAGTACATATGGTGGATATGGCCTAGTTGGCTAAGGCGTCAGATTGTGGCTCTGAAGATCGTGGGTTCGAGTCCCATTATCCACCCCATAAAGATACGCCCAGGATTTTAATTCCTGGGCGTTTTTCTTTGCATTTTGACCGGATATGGTGCATTTTGGCTTTGATTCACGGCAAGATATTATGCCATACGGCAAGTATATTTGCCATATGGCAAGCTTTTTTGCCGTCAATTTGGCAACGGACTGGCAACGGCCATTTTATGCCTGCTTGTCACTGCCATCTGCGTTCCATCCTGTGCGGGCGATTTCATCCCGCACAAGCCGCCGGATCGTCTGCAAGGGTGCGCCGGTTGCCTCCAAATAATTGATAATGTCGCTGTCTTTGGATTGGTTTAGCCGCAAGCCGATAAGCTTGGTGTTGTTTTTTTGCCATCTCGTAGTTTGCTCGGTGCTCATTTTTTTCCTCCTCTTCCTCGGCATTTGCGGATGCGCAGGGCGTTGATGGTTGGGTATTCCGCACCGTACATCCCTTTCTCGTAGGGGACGCGGCAGAACACGGCCTTTTCGGATTTGCCCAAAATTTGGGCAATCTCGGGGACCGTTTTCCCTTGGATATACAAATTGGATTCGTCCGTCTCCAAAGCACCGGCTGTGACTAAGATTTTTAGCACCTTTCCGTGGGAGATATTCAGGCGGCGGGCAATGTCCTTCATACTGGGGTTCTGCTCCCACAGCCGCAGGACGGCGGTATAGGTTGCGTCCATCATGGTTTGCTCCTTTTGCCCTCGTTACCTCCGGGGCGGGCGATTTGTGAATTATTTGCACTCGATGATTTTTAGCATGATCTTATGCGCTGCCATTTTGTTATCGTACGCAAAAAAATGTGGAAATTCGTCGCCGCACAACACGTCATTTACCGTGTAATTCTGCCCCCATGGGGATGTGACCATGCCCTCGCCACCATCGTTTTCCCAGTATTCCCAGTCTCTGGGGATTTCGACGGTCATTTCATCCCATGCCGCTGCTGTTGCGCTGGGGCAGCCAAACGTATACACTGTGCGTTTCTCAGCGCCCAGGACACCAAAGTTTTCATAAATTTTTATATTGCTCATTGCATGTAATCCTCCTCGATAAAAAGCTGTTCGGGAGCGTTGACTCTGTTCCAGGCGGCCATAAAAGTGCAGTCGTTGTATTCCTGTCCACAGACGTTGATGGACAAATTAAACGACAAGCGGAGCGCCTTTAAGATGGACGCGGCTTCGTGCTTTGACAGTTTGCCAAAGTACAGCCGCTCGATTTCGCTGCGGATCGCCTTCTCGACGCTGGAGGCATCGTCTACCGGGAACATAGGACTTGTCAAAAAGCCATCGTCCTCAGACATCCGGGAGGCCAGATCGCGGATGATTTTTTCTGCATCTCCACCCAGCTGCTCAACGTGAGCAATCCCACTGATTCCGTACTTATTGGTGTAGATGTCTCTAAGATCTGTGTAAGTCATATTTTGCCTTTCTTCCCTTGTCCCTGGGCGGCGGGGTTATTTTATAATTATTAGGCGGCTACAAAAGCGCCGGTCATGTTGTCAACGTAGCCCAGCTTTTTCTCAGCCTTGAGATTCCAGGCGTTGGTGTAGATGCGGGTGGAGATGTAGGTGCGGCTCTTGCCGTACTTGTTCCAGTCGTTGGCATTGACGCGGTAGTTCCAGCCGGACTCTTTGCCGATTTCTTCGGCGGCTGCAACGGCCTTTTCCAGAGCCCAGGCGGCTTTCAGGGCGGTGCTCATGGAAACCTTATTGCTGCGGCGGATAGTCCATGCGCTCTTCATGATGCTTTTCTTGTTGTACTTCATTTTTATTTCCTCCCTGTGGGGGTGCTCCCCTTAACTGTCTATATTATAGCATAGGTTGACCTATAAGTCAACCTATTTCTTATAATTTTTCAAAAAAATTTCTGCGCAAGAAATCAATCTTTGCGCAGAATTATTATATCTACAGTATCAATCTTTCAGTCGCCG
>ERZ772889.1766-NODE-1766-length-18685-cov-12.502040_pt1 | contig 18685 bp, 17 predicted proteins | sample MGYA00512127_ERZ772889 | MGnify/ENA primary metagenome ERZ772889 (study PRJEB29015, sample SAMEA2737689) | human gut metagenome | biome: human gut; feature: human-associated habitat; material: faeces | place: China | collected 2012 ...
GCAACTGAATTCGGGCAAAATATACCGCAAAGTGGGGCGTGCAGATTGCGGGAATAATTTTTCAAACAGATTACTATTCACTCCGTTCATAGCAACACGCTTCGCGATACACAGGAATCATGCTTTCGCATGGTTTCGCGCCGCAATTCTCAGGTTTTCTGTGAATTACTTATTGACAAATACCCCGCCAGGGTATATATTGGTTTCATCAAATACATACCCCTAAGGGGTATATAAGGAAAGGAGTCCGCCTATGACAGCTGATTATAAATCCGAATCCTGCTGCAGCCACACCGCAGCCGATCCTGCAACTCTTTCCAGCCAGGAACCTACCAAGAAGGTCTGTTCCTGCTGTTGTACCAAGCACACCGATCGTTCCGAAGCAGAGCGCAGGAAGCTGGTAAACCGTCTGAAACGTATTGAAGGCCAGATAAGGGGGATTATAGGAATGCTGGAGAATGACGCTTACTGCAACGATATTCTTATTCAGTCAGCAGCTGTAAATGCTGCTGTGAATGCATTTAATAAGGAACTTCTCGCCAATCATATCCGAACCTGTGTGGCAAGAGATATCCGTGATGGTAAAGACGAAACCATTGATGAGCTGGTTGCAACTTTGCAGAAGCTAATGAAGTGAGATACCAGCGCATTCCGAATGTGTACCTGCCTGCGGAGGTACGAATGCGCAGAGCAGTCCGTTGGTATCGAAACACTGTATTCGAAGGAGGAATTTATTATGGAACAATACAACGTCACCGGCATGAGCTGTGCAGCCTGCAGCGCCCGTGTGGAAAAAGCGGTAAACAAGGTTCCGGGAGTTACTTCCTGCTCCGTAAGCCTGCTTACCAATTCCATGGGAGTGGAAGGAACTGCCTCAGCCTCTGCCATTGTCTCAGCTGTAGAAGAAGCCGGATACGGCTGCAGCCTGAAGGGTGCTTCCGGTCAGACGGAATCCGTTTCCGATGCTGAGAAAGCCTTGGAAGATCACGAAACGCCACTCCTCAGGAAACGGCTTATTGCCTCAGTAGGTTTTCTTCTGGTGCTGATGTACTTTTCCATGGGACACATGATGTGGGGATGGCCGCTGCCAGCCTGGTTTGATGGCAACCATATCGCCATGGGACTTGTACAGCTGCTTCTTGCAGGAATCGTCATGGTCATCAATCAGAAATTTTTCATCAGTGGCTTCAGGAGTCTGTGGCACCGCTCTCCGAACATGGATACCCTGGTAGCTCTCGGCTCCATGGCCTCCTTTGTATGGAGTGTCTACGCCCTGTTCGCCATGACCAGAGCCCAGGTTGACGGCAATTCCGAACTTGTCATGCACTACATGATGGAATTCTATTTCGAATCTGCCGCTATGATCCTGACCCTGATCACCGTTGGAAAAATGCTGGAAGCCCGTTCCAAGGGCAAGACCACGGATGCCTTAAAAGGTCTTATGAAGCTTGCTCCCAAGACTGCCGTTGTCATCCGAAACGGCCAGGAAGCCACCGTTCCCATTGACCAGGTTGTAAAAGGTGACACCTTTGTTGTCCGTCCTGGTGAGAACATCCCGGTGGATGGTGTGATTATCGAAGGCTCCAGTGCAGTCAACGAATCTGCCCTTACAGGTGAGAGTATCCCTGTCGACAAAGCTGCCGGAGATCTTGTCTCCGCAGCCACAGTCAACCAGTCTGGCTTTATCAAATGTGAAGCTACCCGCGTTGGCGAAGACACCACCCTCTCCCAGATCATCAAAATGGTCAGTGATGCTGCAGCCACCAAAGCTCCTATTGCCAAAATCGCAGACCGTGTTTCCGGTGTTTTCGTACCTGCTGTTATCACTATTGCAATTATAACTACTATTGTCTGGCTGCTTACCGGTCATGAGGCTGGCTACGCCCTGGCAAGAGGAATTTCCGTTCTGGTCATCAGCTGCCCATGCGCCCTTGGTCTTGCCACTCCGGTTGCCATTATGGTTGGAAACGGAATGGGTGCCAAAAACGGTATCCTTTTCAAAACAGCCGTCTCCCTTGAGGAAGCCGGAAAGGTTCAGATCGTAGCCCTTGACAAAACCGGAACCATCACAAACGGTCAGCCGGAGGTTACTGACATTCTCCCTGCAGACGGCGTGTCTGAGAACGATCTTCTCACCATTGCCTACGCCCTTGAAAAAAAGAGCGAGCACCCTCTTGCGAAAGCCATTCTGGAAAAATCTGCAAGCCTTGGTCTTACAGCCCAGGAAGTCACAGAATTCCAGGCTCTTCCCGGCAATGGACTCTCTGCGAAGCTTGGCGCTTCCACGCTTATCGGCGGAAGCATGAAATACATCAGCACTCTGGCAGCTGTCTCTCCGTCTCTTATGAACCAGGCCGAGAAGCTTGCCGAAGCAGGAAAAACTCCTCTTCTTTTCGCAAAAGATGGAAAACTTCTTGGAATCATTGCAGTTGCTGATGTAATCAAACCGGACAGTGCACAGGCGGTCAAAGAGCTTCAGAATATGGGTATCCAGGTAGTTATGCTTACCGGCGACAACGAGCGCACTGCCAGAGCTATCGGCGCACAGGCAGGTGTTGACCAGGTTATTGCAGGCGTCCTTCCAGATGGAAAAGAGAGCGTCATCCGCTCCCTGAAGGAAAAAGGCAAGGTTGCCATGGTTGGCGACGGAATCAACGACGCACCAGCCCTTACCAGAGCAGATATTGGTATTGCCATCGGTGCCGGAACGGATGTAGCCATCGACGCAGCAGATATTGTCCTTATGAAGAGCCAGCTTTCCGACGTGCCAGCTGCTATCCGTATGAGCCGCGCTACTCTTCGCAACATCCACGAGAATCTCTTCTGGGCGTTCTTCTACAATGTAATTGGTATTCCGCTGGCTGCCGGCGTATGGATTCCAATTTTCGGATGGACCCTGAACCCGATGTTCGGCGCTGCTGCCATGAGCCTTTCCAGCTTCTGTGTAGTTACCAACGCGTTGAGGCTAAACCTGTTTAAAATTCATGACGCAGTTAAAGATAAAAAAATCAAGAATCCGGTTTCCATAGAATCCAATTCTGGAAATATTGCTGATTCCTCTGAAGCATCATCTGCTGTTTTCTCAAAATCATTCAATGCAGATAAAACTTCAGATGCAGAACAAACGATTAATAACAGCTGCAAGCTTTTGAACGAATGCAGCGATATTAATAACAATACTAACAAAAAGGAGAATAATACCATGGTAAAAGTGACAGTTAATGTAACAGGAATGATGTGCGGACATTGCGAAGCACACGTAAACAAAGCAATCCAGGAAGCATTTGGGGTACAGGATGTTGTATCCTCCCATGATGCCGGAACTACTATTTTCTCAGCACCAGAGAAAGTGGACGAGGACAAAATCCGCCAGGTAATCAAAGACGCTGGCTATGAAGTAACCGGAATTACACAGGAGTAATCCATCCCTCACATTCAACTTGACCAATGCAGAAACCTATTGCAAAGGTCCGTTCAAACAGCCGACAGAAACATTTTTCAGCTTCTGTCGGCTGTTTTTTTACTTCTATCCCCTCTTTTTCTCCAGCTTTTATGTTCTTTTTTTCATATCAGCCCCATTCTTTCTTATATTAATGTTAATTTTTCAAGAATCTTCATCCTTGCATTGAAATTCTATAAATTTTTCAGTATAATGATTTCGATACGGGTCTCACAGTGAGACTCCTTTGAGAGCATAATCCGTTGCTGAACAAGCTTTGAACAGCAACTATAGTCTCAACCATTTAAAGGAGGAATTATATTATGGCAACATGGAAAAATCTTGACACACTTGATTCTTTTGGCAAACTGAAAGAGCTTAAGAATCACGTAGACATTGCGGCAGCTCTGTCTGGTGAAGAAGGTGGCAAGCGTGTAGCTGATTATAGTACACCAATGGCAGCTGGTCTTTCTTACAACTATGCAGCCAAAGAAGTAGACGAAACCGTTTTATCCGCACTTGCGAAACTGGCTGACGAGGCACAGCTGATCGACAAATTTCAGGAATTATATAATGGTGCAGTGATCAACACCGGAGAGAACCGTATGGTTCTTCATCACCTTGCACGTAAGCAGCTTGGTAACCCGGTTGTTGTAGATGGTGTAGACAAACGTGAATTCTACGTTGCCCAGCAGAAAAAAGCTGCTGATTTTGCAAATAAGGTTCATGCTGGTGAGATCACCAACGAAGCTGGTGAGAAATTCACCACAGTCGTTCAGATTGGTATCGGCGGAAGTGACCTTGGTCCCCGTGCTCTTTACATCGCACTGGAGAACTGGGCGAAGGCCAATAACACATTCAAGATGGAAGCGAAGTTCATCAGCAACGTTGACCCGGATGATGCAGCTGCAGTACTTACTTCTGTAGACCTTGCACACTCCTTATTCATCGTTGTATCCAAATCCGGTACAACCCTTGAGACACTGACCAACGAAGCATTTGTAAAGGATGCCCTGACAAAAGCAGGTCTGAATCCTTCCAAACACATGCTTGCCGTTACAAGTGAGACTTCCCCTCTTGCAAAGAGTGAAGATTATCTTACCGCCATCTTCATGGATGACTACATCGGAGGCCGTTACTCTTCTGTTTCCGGCGTAGGCGGAGCAATCCTTTCCCTGGCATTCGGACCGGAAGTATTTGCTCAGCTCCTTGAAGGTGCTGCAGCTGAGGATCAGCTTGCAACAAACCGTGACCTTATGAAGAACCCAGATATGCTGGATGCCCTTATCGGTATCTATGAGAGAAATGTGCAGGGATATCCTTCCACAGCTGTTCTTCCATATTCACAGGCATTAAGCCGCTTCCCGGCACACCTTCAGCAGTGTGACATGGAGTCCAATGGTAAAACCGTAAACCGTTTCGGCGAGCCGGTTAACTACGTAACAGGTCCGGTTATCTTCGGAGAGCCAGGAACCAACGGTCAGCATTCCTTCTATCAGTTATTGCATCAGGGCTCTGACATTGTCCCGCTTCAGTTCATCGGCTTTAAGAACAGCCAGCTTGGCGTAGATGTTGACATTGAGAACAGCACCAGCCAGCAGAAGCTCTGCGCTAACGTGGCAGCTCAGATTGTTGCATTTGCCTGCGGTAAAGAGGATGAGAACCTGAACAAGAACTTCAAGGGTAAACGTCCGTCCAGCATTATCATCGGTCAGCAGCTTACCCCTGCTTCCCTTGGTGCATTGCTTGCTCACTTTGAGAACAAGATCATGTTCCAGGGCTTCGTATGGAATCTGAACAGCTTCGACCAGGAAGGCGTTCAGCTTGGTAAAGTTCTTGCGAAACGTGTACTTGCACATGATACAGACGGCGCTCTTAAGGTATTCAGTGATCTTCTGAACATCTGATCTTTCAAACAGGCTCTAAAGCGTGTCTGAAAAATTTACGGCAGCCCGGGAATTTCCGGGCTGCCGTTTTTTTATGCTACATACTATAAAAACAGACCGCAGAGATCCTGTATTTCCATAATCTTCTGCGATCTGACATTTTAGAGCGTGTTAAAAAAGGCTCTAGAGCGTGTTTGAAAAAGGCTTTCTGCAAGATGTGCGTCACAATTTGTGGGAGATTTTGTCCGGATGAGGGCGCCGTAGCGGGCTACGGCAACCGAATTCGGGCAAAATATACCGCAAAGTGGGGCGTGCAGATTGCGGGAATGATTTTTCAAACACGCTCTAATACATCGAATATTAAGTAACTGCCATATTGACTTGTCTTGCAAAGAACCTTTTTCAAACCATTAATATACTGACACTCAGGCAACCTGCACGCCCCAGATTTTCTTTGTTTCCAGGCCTCTGCCAGGCTTTCCTGTTACACAGATGCTCTTATTTCTCCAGTTTCCAACACCATTATCCGAGAAACAGATTCCAGCACCATCTGCAGTCTTTTTCACCTGAATCTTCATTTCCAGATTCCGTACTTTGCCATACATCAAACTGGTCTTTACAAGCTCATCCAGGTCTTTTTCCAGCTGTGTTTTATCCATATACACACTGATCTTTTCCTCGGTCAGCTCTGCTTTCAGCCATTCCTGACCTGGGGTAAAATATTTCTGTCTTGTCTTTACAAATTCTTCTATAAAACTGTTAAGCTCTACTTTCTCATTTCTCTGTAATATCTTTCTCATAAAAAAAGCCCCCTTGCTTCAAAAAACGTTACTGTTCGCTTTCTTCGCAGCAACTCAAAAATGTCATTCTTTTTTCCTTTTCTGAAAGATATTATAGCTGCCCATGTTAAATTCTGTGTATTGCCAATGTTAAACATATTTAAAATAATTATACCTATTGTAAAGAGCAATATTAAAGTATCTTTTTTATAAAAAATCCCGCAATCCGTTATCATCAATACGGACTGCGGGATTTTCCACTAAAAGGCTGCGAGCCAGGGACTTTGGGAATGCGCTTTAAATTTTCCAGTACCCCGTACCACAAACAGCGCATTCAACCAGAGAACCGTCTTCTCTACTGAAAATTGTTTTCGCTTCTGTACTCCCACATTGTGGACAGCAATTTCGCGCATTCTCCTCGCATCCTCCACCGGACACATTGTCCAACTCATCATCTGAAAGCTCTCTTTTTGTTATTTCGTCTTCCATCAAAAATATCCCTCCATCCAAAATCAATTAATTCTGTGTTTTGGTGGAAGTAGGATCCCAGTAGGTTGCACCGCAGCAGGCGCAGGTTACATAAGTGCAGCCATAAAGCGGCTCTCTGGAAGAAGCCTCCGTACTTCCGCATTTCGGGCAGCTGTATCCTACGTCGCAGGAATCACCGCCTGTTACATTGTCCAGCTCATCATCTGAAAGTTCCTGGGTTACCGGGTGTAATCTGGCATACATTTCTTCTGCCTGTGCAGCATCAAGCTCCATGCCGTTTTCCTTCGCCAGTTTCTGAAGTTCTTCCACAGATCCGGTTCCCTTTGCAGCTTTTAAAACTTCCTTTGTCATTTTGTTCTCTGCCATAGTCAAATCCTCCTTAAAATTATATTAGATTTACAGCCACCTTTTCCCCGGCAGGTCCACTCCATATGTATCTGCGGTCTGCATCATGCCTGAAAAAATGTGCTCTAAATTTCCATTAAATATCAGTACCCGGATTATAAGCAATTTCCGTATAATTCTCATATTCCTGCAATGCACTGACAGTTTTCTCATAATATCCCTGTCCGAAAAACACACATTTGGAGGGATCTGCCCCCAGTTTGTCCCCGGTCAGCACAATTGCCAGTGCCCGGCATCCTCCCGCACAGTATTTGAAATACTTACAATTTCTGCATTTTCTGTCGTGCTCCCGGATTTTGTCCACAGTCGTACATACCTCACACAGATACTGGCTGGCACTTAGCAGATGCCATTTCCGTGGCCTGTGCAAACACATTTGCTCCCACTGTAGAACCCAAAAATGCCGTCCCCAAAGGGACACCGGCCACTGTAACTGCAAACAACAGCGCAGCCGCTTTTTTATGGATTTTCTTCATTGCCTGTCTGCTCCTTTTCTCTGTTTTCTAAAATCTGTTTCTGTTCTTCATTGCTGATGTCAATCATCAACTGAAGTTCCTCGGCTGAAATACCATGTTTCCGGATGATTTTCAGGTATTCCATATCCTCCGCCTGTTTCTTCTGCTCTTCCAAATCCCTTGCCCGTTTCTGGAGCTGTTCGATTCTGGCATAGGTTTTGGAAAGTTCTGCCTTGATTCGCTCAATATTCAATGATTTATCTGTCCTCTCATAATAAAGTTTGACATTTTTTCTATTGCAATTATAAAAAAGTTTGGCAATACCAATGACTATCTACAATCAAAGGCACCACCTCCTTTCTTTTGACATAAAAAAAGATGCTTCCGCTTTTTACAACTTCTGCATCTTTCAATACTTGCTCAAAAGCAAGAAACTATTAAGTTTTACAAACCTCAAAGTTTTATCCGTTTAAAATATAACTCCCTTAAACCGCCCGTTAATCTTCTGTCACTGTTAAATCATACCCTTTGCCATCATTCTCACTTTTTTCATAGGCATTATCAATGTATTTTATCGGATTACGCAAAAACTCATCTTCCTCAATGAATGCTATGTACGATCCATTTAACCAATCATATGCTCCATCTACTTTTTTCGGCGGATTAGAATTAAAATGATTGTCCGCAATAATGTCTTGTATTTTATCCAAGTAGTATTTTGTATTTCCATTTTCCGAATACTTAAACCACGAATAGCTACCATTTACTTTTTTTATCACAGCAACTATACCATTTCGTTTGGACGTTCTTTCTTTTCTTTTGATTTTTTTGAGGCAATACGAGATTTCCCAGCCAATCCATTCACTTTCTTGCATATGGGGAGAAAGAATTACAATGGTCACAGATGTATCAAACATCATATCTGTGAGATTCTTCCTTATCGTTTCCCGCTTGTAATCTGTCATATCTTTAGAATCAACATTTTCCCCTTTATAATAAGTGGCATCTTTCCCAAGAGCTCCTATTATCGTATCCCTCAGTCCCCTTGATTCGCTGTACTTATAAGAAATAAATGTCTTATGTGCCATTTTGTTCCTCCTCTTTCTTTACATCTTATTATGCCATACGCTGTTCTTTTGCAATGACTGTTACTATCTCTACTAATTTACCTACATCTTTTTCCGTTTCAAGAACGTCAATGTACTTCTCTAAATACCTATAGTCGTCCATGTTAGCTTTAACTTCATCAAAAATTTTCCTTGCCATGAAACCAGTGCTTCCAATAGGAATAATTATATTTTTGTTATCCCTTGCAACAACAAATTCTTCCCAACATCCTGGAGCATTAATAATCTTTGAAGGATCTGTTGAATCTTTTTTATTTCCAAACAAAAATACTGCTACTCCAGTATCTGAAATCATGTCCTTACGGTATCTCGTGAACACATTCTGCCGTTCAGTTGCATCCTTTATTCCTTGCGGAAAAGGACGCAGACACAAATACTCATCCGTATGTTTATACTTACTTCGATATATCTCATCTAATGCTCCATTGATAACAGACGAACCAATTCCAAGTCCGAATCCTGATGTAACTTTAAAATCATTCTTTACCAAAGATTCTGATATTTTCCTTGCCAACTCCTCCGCTTTATCTTTTCCCCAGCCTTCATAGTCATCTGCACTCCCGGAAATGAATACATTATTTCTCTTTACAGCAAACTCTACATCTCGAAGTATTTCTGTGATTTCTGAGTAATCATCCACAAATACAGTCTGTATTCCATAACGTGCCAAATCTTTGACACGTAATTCCTGTTTCGCTCTTTCATATCCATAATCTTCATCTTTACTGTAATCCGATTTCTGAACTCTCCGAAAGAAACAATAATGATCTGCAACATTTTCATCCAAAAGTGAATGAATCTGACCCAAAATATAATCAAGATTTGGATCTTCAAAACTAAAACCTATAAAAAGAAGTTTCTTTGATATCAAATCCCCTTTCAAAATTGTTCTAAAAAGTGGTCTTTTTTTGTCATATAAAACATAATCATCTTTTGTTAGAACAGCATGTGCGGGATGATCCACATCACCGTGCATTTTATATACAACAGCATCTCTATCCCTCAAGACAGTTGATAATTGATCAGAATCCATCTTAACATCCGCTTTTCTATTTTTCTTTTCAAGTTCCTTTTCGATAAGCTTGTCATAATTCGTAGTCCAATAAGTTGATATTGGTAACCGAGAAATTATTTCTACATTCTCATTCTCAGAAACTTCCGCATTAAAAGCATTTAGAATTTCCTGGTTTATGCCTCCTCTGGTTCCTGATTCATTTCTATAATACTGCGCAACGGAAAGAAGATCCTTTTCTTTCTCAATATCAAGTTCTACCTCCTTTGCCAATGGCCGCAGAAGGTTTTTCCAATCCACATATCCTGATGCTCTTGATAAGCCAGCTCCCGCAAATATACCTGCATTTCCTTCTCTTATTGCCTGAGTATATTTCCTAATAAATGTATCTCTTAATACTGCCATTTCCTGTCTCCTCTATTAAATCCATATTAGATACCATCCTCATTTGCATTCATCTTATATGGTATCTTTTGATACTATTACACTATCTCTTTGGGTTATGAGCAATCATTCTTACTAAAACAATGCTTGACAAAGACTCCCTTCATATGTTATCCCCCAAATTATCCATTTTCCCTCTATAAGCAGTTTAGAACTGTGTAATCCTAATTTAAGCCCTTAACAATAATTGATCCATCTCTTTCAAAGTGATATGTTTAAAATCATGTACATCTTCTCCATCAAGAATAATCATCCGTATTTCACGTTGCAAACAGTTTTTATAATAATCCAACTCAAACGATACCCACTGCGAGCTTCTTGATTTATCAGAACTCAAATACAAAAGCTTTTTGGATTGTTTCATTCTTACTTTTAATACTTCCTTTGTATATTCAGAAACCATTGAACGCTTTAAGAAATCATTATCTGCAGTCCAATCAACGTAACAATTCAAACCAATGGCATTTGCTTCCTCCACCACTTGCCGGACATAGCTCTTATCTTTACTACTATGAGAAATGAATAAGTCATAATGCTTTAGACCCTGAACAGACTTATCATCTTGTAGTTTTTTTGCAAGAGCTTGTGGTGTTCCTTCAAAGGTACTTCTTTCTATCTGATAAGTTTTCTTTTTCCCTTTAAAACCTTTTCGCAACTTAACATAATGACCACTTTTTTGAAGATGCTTAAATGCAAGATTTCGTATTTGATCATTTCGCTCACTGTCATTTAATTTCCAAAAGAATTGTCTTGATTTTTCACAGTCATACTTTTGGATCTCTTTAAAAATCTCCATTTTATCGTTTGTACTATTATGACGGTCATGATATGCGTAAATTAATGCATCAATAAATCCCGGATCAACTTGCTGCAAATCCTCCGTATACATTTCAATCCGCTGCCGTCTCTTCTTTATACGTCCATCTCTTTTTAATCTCAATGCTTTCGTCTTTGACACTCTAAGCTGTTCATTATAGTTCTGCTTGTGTTTTTCACGAAACCCTTTGCTTAGAAGATACTTAACCTTCATAAGTGAAAAAAAATATTCTTCTGGTTTTGATGGTTTATATCGTGTCTTACCCTTCTTTTGCTTCAAAAACTTATCTTTTTCAGAATAAATTTTCCATCTTTCACAGATTTCTTCCCACTCAAACGGATAATAATCTTTGAATGCTTGTAATAAATCATTTCCCGTGTAGCCCGGCTTTAGGGTTTCAACCACAAGTTCCAAAGGTCTTCTCAACCGTTTCGCAAATCTAACCAATTCACCCTCATATTTCCTTTTAGTTTTTCCTGGCACAGCTTCATCTCCTTATGATTTTCTTCATAGTTTTGACTCTGTCACAAAAAGGTTCTAACTTTTATCAAAAAATACCATTTAATTCTGCAATCAATTTCTCAATCAACTTCTTGTTTCTTTCATAAGACCCTCTCCTGATCTGAACTTTCCTCTTTACATCATCATATGTGAAATCCTTTCCTCCGGCCTTTTTTTCGTATGCGATTTCTGTATACCGCCACCGAATCCATTCTCCCTGCGTTTCACAAACTTCATCAAAGAACGCCTGCATTTCGGGCAGATTTCTCAGTCATCCGTATATATCATTCTTGTTTATCCCGGCTACTTTTGCCGACCCGCTGATACTATTGCGTTTCTACTTATCCCCGGATGACTGAATTTCTGCATATGCTGCCTTTAATTCCACAAGGGCGATTCTTCCCATTCATTCCATTTTGGCTTATCAAACTCATGAATCAGCCTGGCATGAATCCATTCTGGTTCTTTACGATCAGCCATTCGTAAGCCCCTGGGATTCCATCACCTCAATATCATACTTTTTATCATTCTTCTCTTTACACATTATTGTATAACTTTTTCATTAAGTTGTATATCTTTTTTATAGCCAGACATTCCCTCCTAATTTGGTCTTCCGAACCCGTAAAAATGGGACTGCCAGTAAGCCGTATTGATGGATGTGTACTGGATCGGGTCACCACAGTGAATCATCTGGCCGTTACCGGCATAAATCCCTACATGGGTCACCGGTTCCCCGGCATTGTACGTTCCGGTAAAGAAAATAATGTCCCCTGCCCTGGCCTCTTCCGGTGCTATCGGCGTACAGATGTTGTAAATTCCCTGTGCCGTCAGCCTTCCCATGTTGCAGACTCCGGAATTGGTAAACACATAGCTTACAAACCCGGAACAATCAAAGGACGTTGCAGGACTGGAGCCGCCCCATACATAAGGCATACCCAGATACCGTTCTGCCTCTGCAAACAGCCTGCGTACTGTCTCATCATCATAAGCAGCACCGCCTCCATATAAGCCGCCTTCACCGGTTCCGATATAAAAGATCGGGTTATAATAAGTCCCGTCTTTTACGATTTCCAGATAAAGCTGGCTTCCGGTGGCACTTCCTGTACTTCCCGTAGTACCGATCACCGTATCTTTTGTAACGACCTCTCCCTGGGATACAGACACATTCTGAAGATTGGCATATTTTACCTGCACACCTTTTTCATCCTGTGTCACCACATAATTTCCAAAGGCGCTGTTATATCCTGTCCGGACCACTGTGCCATCCATCACGGACTGTACTTCTGTCCCTTCCCGGACATTGATGTTCACACCCCGGTGCAGTTCCATCCCCCCCCTGTGGAGTTAATGATGGAATACCCATAATAACTGCTGACATAGGAATACCAGTTCAGCTCAATGGGTGTATAATAATCCTGCAGGTTTCCCCGGCAGGAATACACTACCTCATAGATTTCTTTCTGTTCTTCATCCATGCGTGACTGGACAACACTCCAAAGCGGCTTGGCTGTCAAAGAAACATTCAGCACATCTGCGGTCACTGTTCTGGTCACCTCTACAGAATTGGCATTTCCCTCTGCCAAAAAGCATTCCCTGGTCTGATGCCCATGGGCAGACGCGGCTGCATGATTGTCATAATACACATCAAACTGGACTCCATACCTTGCAAAGTTCCCGGTGTCTTCCACCGTATATTCCACACCGTTCATCACAACCTTTGTCCCCATCGGAAGGAACGGGTTGGCTGCATCAACAGCAATGGTATGATTTGCCTGGGGCATGGCACCGCTGGCTGTCGGCCCGCCGCTCCATACCCCGCAGCAGATCGGGCAGTTGCAGTAACCGCTTGTGACCACATTTCCCAGGGACTCACCCACCCGTATGGTTCTTGTTTCCTCCCTTGTTTCCGTAGTCTCTTCTACACGGATGCCGTATTGTTCGGAAAACAGAGACTCCAGTTCCCCTTTCACCTGTGAAAAAGTAAAATCCCCATACTTTGCAGTCAGGTAACTGATCAGTGTATGGGGATCATGCCCAATGGCTCCAATATTGAACCGGTATTCATCTTTTCCCGGATACTGCGCTTCCATCTGGTTGATCTGTTGCTGCAGCTCGGCTTCCATCTTTGTATAATAAATCTCTGCCTGTTCGATTTCCTCCGGGTCTGCTATGTAACTGGAAGCGATCACAGTAGAAACATTGTTCGTCAGCATCATGGAACAGGATGAAATACCCGTCGTAATAATGAGCAGTAAGATCAGAAGCAATAATCCGGAAACGATCACTGTACTGTTGCGTACAAGCATTTCCTGTACTTTTCGGGCTACTTTTGTGGATATATCCGCCATCTTCAAAGTCGTCCGCTGTGTTTCTTTCTGGATCTTCCCTGCCCTGTATGCTATTTTATACTCCCGCTTTATCCGCTGTTTCTGCAGCATCTTCCGGAACAGCTTTTTCTGTTCCTCCGGATGTTCTTCCAACCATTTCCGGTACTGGTAATTTGTATTTGCCAGATATGTTTTCCGCTCCAAACGGTTCAGGCTACTCTGCTGTTTTCTCTGCTTCCGGTAATTCCGGTTGCTGTGCTGCCGAAGCAGTGCCTCCCCTGCCTGCTCCCCTTTATGGGTGGCTTGTACAGCAGAATTATCCTGTTCCTCCTGCCGGATTTTATTGTGCGCCAGATTTCCAACATCATCTTTCAGCCGTACCCCGGCTTTCTTTACTGCCGGAACTGTTTTCGCTGCTTTTGGTGTTTCTTCAAAATACAGACAGTATTTGCTTCCTTCCGGCACATCCTCCCTGACACGCTGCAGTTTCATGGATTTCTTCTGTGTCTGATGCTTTTTGGCATGTTCCAGCTTCTGGGCAGCCTTTTTTGACTTTTCTTCAGCCCGGATGAGCTTCCGGCTTTTCTCCGTTTCAGGTTCCGTTCCCGGTATCTTTACATCTTTTTGTTTCTGATTCAGGCTCCCATCCGCTTCCATCTTGTCAAACTGAAGCCTTGAGGCTTTTACCTGTTTCTGGTTATGGTAACGCCTCTTGTTCCTTGCCCTCCGTTCCCGAATCGCAACCGCTGATTCACGGGGTTCTTTCCTTCTGTCATCCGGATAACTGCTCTCCTGCGGTTCTTCTGCATTTTCCTCCGCTTTAGCAGGATCGTTTTCTTCCTTTTCTTTTGTCAGTCGGCTTCTGGCCTTGTTTTCCGGCGATCCTTTCGTATGCTCTTTTTTCTGTGGTTTCCTCCTTTCTTCCCGGTCTGCCGCAAAGGACTGTTCTGCATCTGACTTCTTAAAAGATAATTCTTCCTGCTTATCTGTCAGCTTTCGGCTCCCCTTTGTAGCAAGATTTTCTTCTACCAGACCACTCCTGGTCATACGGTTTACTTTCTTCTCTTTTGCCTTAAACTTCTGCTCCTGCAAAATGCCTCACCTCTTTTCTGCAAAAGAGGGATTACCCTTCCGTCTGCATTTCTTCCGGTTTTGTACTCATGATGGCATAGGTCTTTGTATCTGTCGGATACTTATCAGAGAACGGAATGATCACATTCCCATAAAAAATCAGCCCTTCCCCGGCATTACTGTTATTGACGAAAGAGAGCTGATGCTGCGAGATATTCAGTTTTTCTGCAAGGATTTTCTGGTCACCACTATGCTGGTTCAGCATATATATAAAATCACTGTTGCCTACGATGTTTTCCACAGCCAGGGAACCAAGAAAATCGCTTACATTCTGTGTCAATCCAGTGGGAATACCACCCCATTTACGGAAACGCTTCCAGATTTCCACCGAATAGTTGGCTGTCTGCGGCTGCTTCAGAAGAAGGTGGAACTCATCCACATAGTACCTGGTTGCCTTTTTTAGTGCCCGGTTAGTGGAAACCCTTGTCCATACCATGTTCTGAACAATCAGCATCCCGGCTTTCCGAAGCGTGGTCCCCAGGTCCTTAATGTCAAAACACACCACCCGGTTATTCATATCCACATTTGTCCTGTGGTTGAACACATTCTGTGAACCTGTAACATAAAGCTGCAGGCAGTTTGCAATCCTCCTTGCCGCATCATTCTGGTCTGCATAATCATTCAGCCGGTTCAGGAAATCCTCTAACACCGGCATTTTTTCCGGCACCGGGTCATTATAAAGAAATTCCTCATAAATATCCTTAATACAGTGGTCGATAATGGACACTTCATCGCCGTCCAGCTCCGCACCCTGCGGCTTTTTCATAATCAGCTCACAGAACGACGCAATAAACTCGGATTTATCCGCAATAATAGTGTCCACATCCTCCGTATCCCCGTTAATCCGGTACTTCTCCGGATGGTAGATCACATCCAGGTTTACATCCATCGGATTGATAAAGTCGGTACTTTTTGCACTGATCTTTACTACCTGCCCATTTAAAGCATTTACCAGTGGGAAATACTCCCCTTCCGGGTCGCACACGATAATATCATCATCCGTGATCAGGAATACATTCAGGATTTCCCTCTTCGCCGCAAAAGACTTTCCGGAACCCGGCGTACCTAGAATCAGGCCATTGGGGTTTTTCAGTTTCTTACGGTCAACCATGATCATGTTGTTGGATAATGCATTCAGACCGTAATAGAGTGCCTCCCCACCCATAAACAGTTCCTGCGTAGTAAACGGCACAAAAATCGCTGTGGATGTCGTCGTCAGGAGCCTGTGGACACCTGTCTGGTTCATCCCCAGCGGAAGGGATGCCACCATGCCCTGTTCCTGCAGATACTGGAGCCTGCGGATATTGCAGTTATATTTCTGTGCGATACCGGCAGTCTGGTAAGCGATATTATCCAGCTTCCTTTTGCTGTCCGCCGTATTCATCAGAAGGAATGTTACTCTAAACATCTTCTCATTTCTGGACTGCAGTTCATTCAGCAAATTCTCTGCTTCTTCCCCATAAGTGGAAATGTCCGTAGGAATGATGTCCATGTCATATCCGCTTCTTACTGCCTTTTTCTGCTCCTCTATCTTCATTTTCTGGATATTGGAAAGGATATTTTTCAAGCTTTTAATGGCTGCCTTCGGGTCTACGGGCTGCACATGGATGTTTACGATCAGGTTTTCCTTCATGTCAAGGAAATCCGCCAGCATCTTATCCGTCAGCTCCGGTGAAGTGATCTGCAGATAGGACACGCATCCGAATGTCTGCCCCATACGGAAATAGCTGTCATTACGGAAATCAAAACCGGTTGGGGCAATAAAGTCCTTTGTCCCAAGCCCTGTCTTTGCTACCATTCCGTAATGGAATTTAAACGGTTCCTTGGTATCCATATTCATAGTGTCATGGAGGATTTTGAGACGTTCCAGCCCATTCAATGACCTTGCCGCAGCCCCCAGCACTTTAAAATTGTTAAGAATACCTGTCTCTATACGCTCCAGCCTGGATTTTGCTGCCCGCAGGCTCTCCGCTTTAATTCCAAAGGTGATATACTTTGTCTTCACCAGACCATTATTCCCTTTTGCAAGCTGCATTTTCAGCATATCCGCATATTCCTTCCGGATGTCATCAAACGCATCCCCTTTTGGTAGAATATCAATGGTCTTGGAATACTCATCAAAGTTGAACTGCTGGTTTAAAAACGTGATCTGAAAACGGACAGAACTGTCAAAGTAATTCAGAAACTCACAGTAATTCTCAAAAATCATTGTCTTGTCATCATTCTTTGCAAGCTGATAGTTAATATCAAAAACTGAATGGTCTTAGAAAAGAACCTGTCCTCCGTCTGGCAGATACCGTCCCGGTATATTTCTTTATAAGGGAGTGTCTCCTGCGCCGTGAAAGGGACCTTCTTCTTTTTCTGCTCTGCTTTTTTCTCCCGCAGCTGACGCAGCCGTTTCTTTTCCTCTTTTGTAAGCCCAACGTTTCCTGCAGGCTGTGACCTACTTTTTACGGCAGGATTTCCGGTGGAAACGGAACGGATTTCTCGCTTCCCTGGCTTCTTTTGCCTTTTTCTCAAGTTTTGCATCTTCTTTCTCTATTCTGTCCTGCTCCACAAGCCGGTCATACATATTTTTACACTGATAAACACGGACACCCGGACGTAGAAATTTCTGCCTGATAATGTGGAATAGTATCTTTTCGGCAGGGAACCCATCTTTCTCATACATCGCCAGAAAGAAAAAAGGCAGCATCACAATGACCATCAGTGTTGCCGCCACATCTGTTCCCAGACCTGTTTTTGTAAAAAAGTAAACTGGTAATCCGCACACTCCCGCAAGGGAGAAGCAGATGATCTGCCTTTTGGTCAGGTTCAGTGCCACTTTTGTCTTGACTTTCGACAAATCTTTTGGCACAGGTACATACGCCATAGCTTTCCCTCCTAATGTGCATTAAAAATAGAACGCGACAGGGAGCCTGTCTTAAATAAACTGAAGCACAGGATTACAGTATAAGCAGCCACGGACCAGATTGCCGTGTGGATGTTGTCTGCCACTGTGATGGAATTGACCAGCACAGCGTAAATCGCCACACATACCATCATGAAAAATCCCTGGAACTCTAATGCCATCAGTGCTTTCACATAATTGTTCCCAATGCTTCCCCATTCCCGGTTGGTAAAGGTAGCAAATGGGATAGGTGAAACAGATACATAAAGGTAGATCTCGATCATACGCCCATATAAAATGACGGTAATCAGGACGGATATGATCTTCATGCAAAGACTCACGATCATCGTCTCCACGCCAAGCCCTAACAGTTCCCCGATGCCCATATCCTCCACGCCATTCTCCAAAATGGCCTGCAGGGCATCTGCCACATCTATGGAAGCATTGCCGTTTATAATGCCTCCGGCACTTGTCACCACATGGTTTGCCACATCGAAAATGGCCATGGCAATATCAAAGGTATGAGTCACCAGATATACCGCTACCCACATCTTGAAAATGTACTTAAAAAACATGAACGTGTCCGTATCATGCATGTTGTTCTTCTCCATAATCATGGAAATCAGCTCATAGCACAGCACAAACGTGATGATCATCCCCGCAATAGGGACAATGACATTATCCGACAAGCTCTTTATCATCGAAAAAATGCCACTGTTCCAGTCTTGGGGCGTCCTTCCAACTTCTGCAGCAATGGTTCCCACCTTCGTATTGACATCCGTGAACATGGTGTCCAGATTGGATGTGATCCATCCTGTCAGAAGTTCCTTTATGAACTCTGTTATCTTCTCAATAATCCCGTTCATCCAATTATCCGAACAGCGTTGCCAGCTGCGGGATCAGGTTCATTCCAATCAGCACAATGCCACCGCCAGCCATGAGCTGTTTTATCCCCAATTAGGTGTAAAACTCTGCTCGATGGC
>ERZ772889.1782-NODE-1782-length-18558-cov-27.625574_pt1 | contig 18558 bp, 17 predicted proteins | sample MGYA00512127_ERZ772889 | MGnify/ENA primary metagenome ERZ772889 (study PRJEB29015, sample SAMEA2737689) | human gut metagenome | biome: human gut; feature: human-associated habitat; material: faeces | place: China | collected 2012 ...
TTCCATTTCGGGAAAGAGTCTGCGATTTCCTTTTGGGGTTATTTAACAGCCCCTTGCTTTTTTCGCATACAGTCCCTATTTCCCGGAAAATAATCGGTTATTTTCGCTGTTTTTCGCATTTGCAGTTTTCGTTTTGTCAAGTAAAATTTTTCCGCTTTATCTTTTTGCATATTTTTAGACCCGTTTTCTTAAACTTTTCCTCCTGCAAAGCCTGCGATTTCTTACAAATTTTTAAGATTTGTGGACAAATTGTGTCCGTATTGTGAACTCTGCAAAATTTTGCAGGGCTTTTTTGTGGAGTTTGTCCATTGATTTTGCAGCAGAAGTCGGCGATAATGTCGCCGTAGAAGTGGGGCATTATGCTCCTATTCGAAAAATTTTATATGTTTCAAGGAGGAGTCCAAATGATTAGCTTTTTGCTCTGCCTGGCAATCCTGATCGCGGGTTACTTCTTCTACGGCAAAGTCGTAGAAAATACCTTCGGCCCGGACGACCGTGAAACCCCCGCCGTGCGCATCAACGACGGCGTGGACTACGTGGTCCTGCCCCAGTGGAAGCTGTTCATGATCCAGCTGCTTAACATCGCGGGCCTCGGCCCCATCTTCGGCGCACTGAGCGGTGCCCTGTGGGGGCCCATCGTGTTCCTGTGGATCACCTTCGGCACCATCTTTGCCGGCGGCGTCCACGACTATTTCTCCGGTATGCTGTCCGAGCGGAATGACGGCGTCTCCATTTCCGAGATCTCCGGCATCTACCTGGGCAAGACCATGAAGAACGTAATGCGTGTGTTCTCCGTGGTTCTGCTGGTCATGGTCGGCACCGTGTTTGCTGTTGGCCCCGCTGGTCTGCTGCAGCTGCTGTGCTCCAATGCCCCCGGCATTCTGAGCAGCAAGATGTTCTGGCTGATCCTGATCCTGGTCTACTACTTCATCGCCACCTTCCTGTCCATCGACAAGCTGATCGGCAAGATCTACCCCGTCTTCGGCATCTGCCTGATCGTCATGGCCGTCGGCGTAGGCCTGGGTATCTTCACCAAGGGCTACGAGATCCCCGAGATCTGGAGCCACTTCTATAACATGCATCCGCAGGGCACCCCCATCTGGAGCTTCATGTTCATCACCGTGGCTTGCGGTGCCATCTCCGGCTTCCATGCCACCCAGAGCCCCCTGATGGCTCGCTGCCTGAAGAGTGAGAAGCAGGGCCACTTCGTGTTCTACGGTGCCATGGTTTCCGAGGGCATCATTGCCCTGATCTGGGCTGCTGCCGGCTGCGCCCTGTACACCGGTGAAGAGCTGCTGGCCCTGGGCGGCGGCGGTTCCACCGCTGTTTACGACGTCTGCAAGAAGACCATGGGCGGCGTTGGCATCGCTCTGGCTATGCTGGGCGTTATCGCCTGCCCCATCACCTCCGGCGACACCGCTTTCCGGTCCGCCCGTCTGGTGCTGGCTGACTGGTTCCACATCGACCAGAAGGTCTGGAAGAACCGTCTGCTGCTGTGCGTTCCCGTTCTGGGCATCGGTGCCTTCCTGGGCATCGGCAACGCCCTGGGCAAGATCGACTACACCATCATCTGGCGTTACTTCAGCTGGACCAACCAGACCCTGGCTATGATCGTTCTGTGGTGTGCTTCCATGTTCCTGTTCTATGAGAAGAAGAACTACTGGATCACCGCCGTTCCCGCAACCTTCATGACCGCCGTATCCATTACCTACTTCATGCTGGGCAACGAGTGCCTGGGTCAGTTCCTGAACCCCGCCGGCGGCTTCAACACCGCTCTGGCTTACCCCGTTGGCATCCTCTTCGCCGCTCTGTTCCTGGGTATCTTCCTGTACTCCATCAAGAAGCGCGACGTAAAGCCCCAGTACGAGACCCTGGGCAAGTAATTTAAGTCCATAGAGAAGGTGGGGGAGGAAACTTCCCCACCTTTTGCGTTTTTTAAAGGTGGGCAAATCGAAAGGCTCCCCTGAAAGGGGAGCTGTCAGCGCAGCTGACTGAGGGGTCTCGGCTTGGCCTCAAGCCAAGCCTCGCCGCAGGCGAAAACAGGCAATTTTCTTGCTATGATTCAGAACCCCTCAGTCTCGGCTGACGCCGAGCCAGCTCCCCTTTCAGGGGAGCCTAGCTCCATTTTCTTCAAAGTGAGGTATTCCATGATTTTTACTCCGAAACAGCTGGGCAGCACGGCCCTGGATAAGGCGACGCTTTCCGTTGACAAAAAATTCTGCAAGCGCTTCGGCCCCTGCGGCGTGGGCGATGAGGCCATTTACCTGAACAGCTTCTTCTTCGACCGGGTCTACTATGCGGCGCTGAAATCCGTGAAGCGTATTTTCAAGCGGGTCGCCATGAGCAAGGGCGGTTTTTCCGGAAAGGGCGTCTTCGGCGCCATCCCCTATCTGGTGGTGGAGCTGGACGACGGCACGGTGAAGCAGTGCAACTTCAAATACGAGCAGGATGTGGACCTTCTGCTGGCCCATATCGCCAAGATCCGCCCGGATCTGCCTACCCACAGCCTGGAGGCGGAGAAGCGCCTGAAGGAAAAGCAGGCGGCCATGGAGGCGAAATTTCTCAAGGAGCTGACCCCCAAGGCCCAGAAGGCCCGGGAGGAGCTGGAGGGTGCCAAGGCCTTCCTGGCAAGCTACCCGGAGCAGACCGCAGCCCTTTCCGTTGCCGCCAAGCGCAAGCGCAGCTCGGACCGCACCCGTCCCGCCTACCGCTGGGTGGCCCTGGCCATCATCGTTGGCGGCATTGTCTGCGGCATCTACGGCATCTATGAGCTCGTCAACCGCGACACCACCGGCCTGTACTTCACCCTGCTGGGTCTGGCAGCCGCCTTCCTGTTCTCCGGCACCCAGGTCATCCCCACGGCGAAGAACAACAAGAAGGCCGTCACCGCCGCCTGGGACGCTTCCATTTCCGACATGGAAGCCATCCTGCCCGGGGACTTCCCCGTCCCTGCCCGCTATGCCCACCCCATCGTGCTGGACCGGATGATCCGCGTCCTCCGGGAGGGCCGCGCCCAGAGCGCCAAGGAGGCCCTGGCCGTTGTCAAGGAGGACCTGAAAAAGCTCAATGCCGACGTTCAGGTGGAGCAGGAGGAATACGACGAGGTGGTCGCCATCAAGCCCATGTTCCTGCTGCAGGAGTATAAATAAGGTGAAACAAAAACCACGGCCCATCTTAACGATTTGTGGGTCGTGGTATAACCAATATGAAAAGAGCATCATCGATAAGCGGTCTGCTCGTTCAGGTTTTACAGAAAAACTTTAGAAACCGTCACTTGGCAGAGTGGCGGTTTCTGCGTTTTACGGTGTGTAATGGGGTTTTTATTTCTTATCCACGGTAGAAACCGTTTTCGCTATACATTGCCCATTTTTCATACATTTTTTCATAGTTTTCTTTAATGAATTCCTGGATTTTATTCAGCTCACGGTCTGTCAAAACTCCCCTGTTCTGTATAACAGTGTCGCCGTTTCCCTTAACAAAAAATTTTGCAGATCCGGTTTCTGTCAGTTTCCGATCACTGGCATGAACATGCATACATTCTACAATGCAAAACGATGACTTCCGCATCATCGGCAATCTGTTTCAAATCAACCATTGGCAATCGCAACCCCCTTAATTGGTTTCAAGAATTCCTGTGCGTTAATAAACAAGCCGCTTAATATTGGCAGCAAATCGATGTATTCTTCCTCCGGCTGCGGGTCGTGACGGTATTTCGCCATAACCACAAGATAGCCATTGTCCCAATCCTTTACGGAAGTATACCGCTCCAATGAATAGGGAGCCTTGAAACGAATCTGCCTGTTTTCATAGGAAAAGACGCTGAAACCGTCGCAGTTTCCCAATGTTGCAATACCATTCATAGAGTTCCCTCCTTTTTGTTATCATAACACAGTTTTGTCCGGAATGCAAAGCTTTCCTGTAAGCAAATGGAAGCACCGCGTCAAAAACCCACAGGGGCTGTTAGAAAAGTATGTCGCTGCGAACCAGTGACCGACGTCACTGGTGTGGCAGCCCCCCGGTTGGATGGAAACAGCTTGGTTTTACGGCCAAGATGTTTGAAAATCCGGGGGATTGCCACACCAGCGTGCGCGCTGGTTCGCAATGACAGAGCGTTTTCTAACAGCCCCTGTGGGATTCTTGTTCTTTGCTTAACCGATGGGCTCAAAATCCGCTGCGCCGTGCTTGCACAGGGGGCAGATGATGTCGTCTGGCAGCTCGTCGCCCTCGTAGATCCAGCCGCAGACCTTGCACACGAAGCCGTGCTTGCCCTCGGTTTCGGGCTTGGGCTTCACGTTCTTCTGGTAGTAGGTGTAGGTCATGGTCTCCGCGTCGGACATCACTCTGGCCTCGGTGACGGTGCAGATGAACATTCCGTGGGTATCCATATCCACGTAGCTCTCCACCTTCAAAGACATGAAGGAGTTGATATACCGGGGCAGGAAGGCCAGGCCATTGTCGGAGCGCAGGACCTCCATTCCCGCAAACTTATCCACAGTCCGTCCACTCTGGAAGCCGAAGCGCTGGAACAGAGAGAAGGGCGCGGACACATCCAGGCAGTTGACGTTCAGCACGCCGGTCTTCTGGATGGTGTGGAAGGAGTAGTTCTGCTTGTTGATGGTGACGGCGATGCGGTTGGGGGTGTTGGTCACCTGGCTGACGGTGTTGACAATGAGGCCATTGTCCCGGGTGCCGTCGTTGGTGGTGACCACGTACAAGCCGTAGCCGATGTTGAACAGGGCCGTCAGGTCGTTCTTGTTGGCGGTGGCATCCTGCTGGGCCAGATACTCCTTGCTCAGCTCGTTGGCCAGAGCATCCACCTGCTTGGCAGAGGTCTCATTCAGGGCGGAGAGGATGCGGACGGTGGTCTCCGTAAAGGTCAGGTTCTTGCACTCCTCCAGCATCTTGCGCATGACCTTGGCGGCCAGAGGCGCCCAGGAGCCGTTCTCCATCAGGGCCACGGTGCGGTTGCGGAAGTTCCGCTCGGTCAGGTGGTGGATGAACTCCTTCATGAAGGGGAACACATCGGCGTTATAGGTGGTGGTGGCCAGAACCAGCTTGCTGTAGCGGAAGGCATCCGCCACGGCCTGGGCCATGTCGCACCGGGCCAGATCGTGGACGATCACCTTGGGGCAGCCGTTGGCGCGGAGCTTGTCCGCCAGCTTCTCCACAGCGGCCTTGGTGTTGCCATAGACGCTGGTATAGGCGATGACCACGCCCTCGGTCTCCACGGTGTAGCTGGACCACAGGTCATACAGCCGGATATAGTGGCCCAGGTTTTCCTTCAGCACGGGGCCGTGGAGGGGGCAGATCGTCTGGATGTCCAGCGTGGCCGCCTTTTTCAGCAATGCCTGGACCTGGGCGCCGTACTTACCCACGATGCCGATATAGTACCGGCGGGCCTCGTCGTCCCAGGGCTCGTCCACATCCAGGGCGCCGAACTTGCCGAAGCCGTCGGCGGAGAACAGGACCTTGTCCAATACATCATAGGTCACAATGACCTCGGGCCAGTGGACCATGGGGGCCGCCACAAAGGCCAGGGTGTGCTTGCCCAGGCTCAGGGTATCCCCCTCCCCCACTACGATCCGGCGATCCTCATAGCAGGTGCCGAAGAAGGGCCCCATCATATTGAAGGCCTTGGCTGAGGAGACAATGGTGGTCTCGGGGTAGAGCTTCATGAAGTTGCCTACGTTGGCCGCATGGTCCGGCTCCATGTGCTGCACCACCAGATAGTCGGGCTTCCGGCCCCCCAGGGCGGACTGAATGTTGTCCAGCCACTCGTGGGTGAAGTTCTTGTCCACCGTGTCCATAATGGCGATCTTCTCGTCCAGGATGACGTAGGAGTTGTAGGCCATGCCGCCGGGCACCTTGTACTGCCCCTCGAACAGGTCCACCTGATGGTCGTTGACGCCCACATAGCGAATATCATTGGTAATAAACATAAGCAAGCTCCTTTTATTTGCGATTGATTCTTGTTCTTATTATATCAACCGTCCCACCATTTGTATAGTGGCAATTTAGCAAAATTTTCAAAGGGAAATCTGTACAAAAATATCAATATCATGCAAGCTGCGCGCCGGGCCTTGCAGCTTGTCAAAAAAAGCCTCGCAGAGTTTGGCGGCGTAAGCCGACAAATAAAATCAAAATCATTTTCTGTCGGGGCGCGTACCTGACAGAAAATACTTCTCAGGCTGCGGAGTGTAGAATTTGTGTGCCGCAGGCGCGCAAATTATGCGCGCAGCAGACTGCAAAAAACTTGTCGGAAAAGCCCGTAAGGGATTTTTCGACAGTCTGAAAGGCCCGGCGCTGCGCGCCGGGCCTTCACTTTACAGCTGCGAATAGCCGAAGCTGTTGACCAGGGCGTCGATCTTCTGCCCGGCCTTGCAGTAGGGGCACTCCCGGTAGTCGTAGCTGGCGTAGCCGGGAAGGTCCTGAATGGTGTAGACCGCCCGGACGGGGTAGCCCTCCACCTGGTCTACGGCGCTGTAAATGGCCGCCACACCCGCCACGGTGCCGCCGTAATAGGTGATGGCCTCCAGGGCGCGCTTGGCGGTATAGCCCGTGGTGACGGAAGCCATGAGCACCAAAACGTGCTTGCCCCGGATCATGCCCTGGGTATTGTCCCGGAAAATGATCTGGGAGTTGGCATTGTATTCCGGTTCCAGGATATAGATGGTCTCGTGGGCATTGATGGTGCGGAAGCCGCTCTTGGTCAGCTCCTGGGCAAGGCAGGTGCCCACCACACCGGTGCCGTCCAGGCACAATATGGTGTCCACAGGGGTGTCATTCACGAAATTGGCCACCAGCTGCCGCGCGCTGTCCTTGGCCTCGCTGAGGCGGGTCTTCTGATAGGTGATATCCACATAGTAATTGATGTGGGAGTGATTGGTCGCAAAATGGCCCCGGGCAACGCGAAGGGGCGCACTGCCATGGCGAATGGGCATCTTCATCAAAGTGATCATAGTTCCTGCCTCCGTAATCTGTGATAAATAAAAGGGTGTTTCGCGGCCCCCAATTGGGCATTTCGACGAAACACCTTACGGTTATTATACAGCTTCCGGCTTTCGGACGCAAGTGGGACTTCACTTCAAACCATCCAAAAATCTGTGCTTCATTTTGGGCACATTGCGCACACGGAGGGCCTTTTCCTGGCGGCAGAACTGCCGGGCAATGATGCGGCAGATCTTCCCCCGGCGGATCATCCAGTGGATCTTGCCGTAGCCCGCCCACATGACGCCGTCGGTCTCCCCCGGCTGGAGCCGGATCTCCTTCAGAGAAACGGGATTTTTCAGGCAGTAGAAATCATAAAAGGTATTCCTGTCCCGCTCGCTGTCCAGCAGCTCAAAGCGGTCGGGGGCGGCTTCAATGCCGGTCTCCTCCCGCAGCTCCCTTTGAATCGCGGTCAGGCTGTCCTCTCCGGCCCGGGCCGCGCCGCCGGAATTCTCCCAGGTGCCTGGAAAGCTCTTCTCCGGAGCCCGCCGGGTCAGCAGCAGTCTGCCCCGGCCGTCGTAGACCCAGACGCAGACCACCAGTCCATATTCCCCCGGCGCCCAGGGCGTGCCCCGCAGGTGTGTCTTCCCCGTCCTGCGGCGCTGGGCATCGTAGACATCATTCCATTCTTCCATGGCGCTTTACTCCGTTTTTTCCCGGTATACCTTGTTAAAGGAGAAGCCCCGGCCCGAGACCTCCGTGACCTGGGTCACCACCATGAAGCACTCCGGGTCAATGGCCCGGGCCAGATTCTGCACCCGATGCAGCTCCCGGGTGGCAACCACGCTGAGCACCACCTCCGTGGGCTCGTGAAGGAAGCCTCCCTCGCCGTGGAGCAGGGTCACCCCCCGGTCCGCATTGCAGAGGATGCTTTCGCAGATCTCCCTGGCCTTTTCGCTGACGATTTTCACTTCCGTCCGGCCCGTACCGGCGGTCAGGGTCTTGTTCAGGGTGAAATTCACGGAAATCAGCATGATGATGCCGTAGAGCAGGTCCTCCGGCGTGTGGAAGAACAGCTGGGACAGCATAATGGCGAAATCAAACAGCCACAGGCTTATGGGCACCGGGATGCCGAACAGCTTGTTCAGGATCAGCGGCGGGATATCCATGCCCCCCGTAGAGGCCCCGGCCCGGATGACGATGCCCAGGGCGATGCCCAGGCCCATGCCGCCGAACAGCGCGCACAGCAGCAGATCCTCCGTCACCCGGAAGTCCCCCAGCAGGGCCTGAACCCCCGACAGGAGAACCGGATAGAGCAGGGAGCTGAGCACCGTGGTCATGGCGAATTTCTTTCCAAGGATCGCCAGCCCCAGCAGCAGCATGGCCACATTGAACACAAAAACAAACCCGGAAACCGGGATGCCCCAAAGCTGCTGGGCCACCAGCGCCAGGCCCGTGGTCCCGCAGCTGATGAGCTGCCCCGGCAAAACAAACAGCACAACGATCACGGCATAGATCAGATTTCCCACCGCGATCCAGCAAAGCCCCGGCAAATTCTTCACAATTTTTTTCATGGTCTTCTCTCTTTTCTGTCAGAACATCCTGCCCTATTCTACCCGATTGCCCCCGGCTTGTCAACGCAGGAAACGCCCGGGGTGGGAAGATGGGCCCCTGCCTCAAATTCGCCAAAAACACATTCTATTATTTGTGCAACATTCTTTACAAATAATCCGAGCTTTTTCTTGCTTTTTTTGTGCAGGTATGATAAGATAAAACCGTAATTTCGGTAATCAAATATTTGCCCGGAGTGATGAGCATGGGGACAAACGGAGTTTACAACGCCGTCTGTTTTCCGTGCTTTTTTGCATCCGGTACACACCAGGGGGAGGACTGAACCAATGGATACACGGCTGTACCAGGCCATGCAGGCGAATCCGATCATTGCGGCCATCCGGGATGACGAGGGACTGGAGGGCTGCTTGAAGGCAGATGTTCAAATCGTGTTTGTGCTCTACGGGGACATTTGCAGCATCGGCAGGATCGTGGAGCGCATCAAGAATGCGGGGAAAATGGCCATCGTCCACGTAGATCTGATCACCGGTCTCTCCGGCAAGGAGATCTGCGTGGATTTTCTGCGGAACTCCACCCGGGCAGACGGCATCATCTCCACCCGGGTCAACATGATCCAGCGGGCCAAGGAGCTGCAGATGATCACCGTTTTCCGGGTCTTCGTCATCGATTCCATGGCGCTGGATTCCCTGCTCGGCGTCAAAAATCTCCGGCCGGACGCCATCGACATTCTTCCGGGGCTGATGCCGGGAATCATCCGCAAGGTGCGCGCGCTCACGGGGCTTCCCGTTCTGGCGGGAGGGCTCATCACCGAGAAGCAGGAGGTCCTCCAGGCGCTGGACGCCGGAGCCCTGGCCATTTCCAGCACGGCTCCCGCCGTCTGGCAGATGTAAGGAGGCGCTTATGTGCAGCAACACCAAGCAGCGAATTGCCGATGCCGTAGAGGAGCTGATCTCCACCCAGCCCGGCAGCCGGGTAACGGTCCAGCAGGTCATGGAGCTGACCCAGATGAACCGCCAGAGCTTCTATTACCACTATGAAGACATCAACGATGTTCTGCGCCTGATCGTCTGCCAGAAGGTTTGCGCACCTCTGGCCTTTGACCCGGAGGAAAACGCGGAAACCTGGTGCCGCCGGGGTCTGACCCTGCTCAGCGAGCAGCAGCCCCTGCTGCGGCGGATCTCCCGGGAGCTGGGGGATGAGAGAATGCGGGAGCTGATTCTGCTGGAAGTCCGCCCCCAGGTAGAGCGGCTGGTACCGGACCGCCCGGGCCAGGACCGGGCGCAGCGCAGCGTGGCGGTGGACGTGGTCTGCCAGAGCGTGCTGTTCTGCCTGCACGGAATGCTGCTGCGGCAGGAACCGGTGAACGTGGATGACTCCATGGAGCGCTTCCAGGCGCTGTTCGCCGTTTTGAATGTGGCATAGGGGGCTGTTCTATTTCTCCATGGCGTTCATAGATTGGCTATGGGCAGATTAAACAAATTTTATTTCAGCTTTAAAAAATAATTGTATTTTTTGACAGTATCCGAATTTTGTCTAATGACGAAACCCTTTCTCTCTGGTATAATCAAAAGCGTAAGAAGGATCTGGTGCAGTCCCCCGAAGCCGCTGCCCGGCTGCGGCTGATTCCGCCAGAGTTCCCCCAGAAGCCCTTGCATAAATTCATCATCATACAAGGAGGACTTTTCTATGGCAAAGTACATTATGGCACTGGACGCCGGCACAACTTCCAACCGCTGCATTCTGTTCAATGAGCACGGGGAAATGTGCAGCGTCTCCCAGCGGGAGTTCACCCAGTTCTTCCCCAAGCCCGGCTGGGTGGAGCACGACGCAAATGAGATCTGGGCGACCCAGCTGGGTGTGGCCGTGGAGGCCATGCAGAAGATCGGCGCTACCGCCGCCGACATCGCCGCCATCGGCATCACCAACCAGCGCGAAACCGCCATTGTCTGGGATAAGGTCACCGGTGAGCCCGTTTACCATGCCATTGTGTGGCAGTGCCGCCGCACCAGCGAGTACTGCGACAGCCTGAAGGAAAAGGGCCTGACCGATACCTTCCGGGCCAAGACCGGTCTGGTCATCGACGCCTACTTCTCCGGCACCAAGATCCGCTGGATTCTGGAGAACGTTCCCGGCGTCCGCCAGCGGGCGGAGCGGGGCGAGCTGCTGTTCGGTACCGTAGAAACCTGGCTGATCTGGAAGCTGACCGGCGGCAAGGTCCATGTTACCGACTATTCCAACGCCTCCCGGACCATGCTCTTCAACATCAACACCCTGGAATGGGACGACGAGATCCTGTCCGAGCTGAACATTCCCAAATGTATGCTGCCTACCCCCATGCCCTCCAGCTGTGTCTACGGTGAGACCGATCCCTCCCTGCTGGGCGGCCCCATCAAAATCGGCGGCGCGGCCGGCGACCAGCAGTCCGCCCTGTTCGGCCAGGCCTGCTACCACCCCGGCGAGGCCAAGAATACCTACGGCACCGGTGCCTTCCTGCTGATGAACACCGGCGAGAAGCCCGTCTTCTCCAGCAACGGCCTGGTCACCACCATCGCCTGGGGCCTGGACGGCAAGGTTGAGTACGCACTGGAAGGCTCCGTCTTCGTGGCCGGTGCCGCCATCCAGTGGCTGCGGGATGAGCTGAAGCTCATCGAGTCCGCCCCCGACTCCGAATACTACGCCGGTAAGGTAAAGGACACCAACGGCTGCTATGTGGTCCCCGCCTTCACTGGGTTGGGCGCGCCCCACTGGGATCAGTACGCCCGGGGCACCATCGTGGGCATCACCCGTGGCGTCAACAAGAATCACATCATCCGCGCCACCATGGAATCCCTGGCCTATCAGGTCAACGACATTCTGGTGGCCATGCAGGCCGACTCCGGCATTAAGCTGGCGGCTCTGAACGTGGACGGCGGTGCCTCCGCCAACAACCTGCTGATGCAGATGCAGTCCGATATCTCCGGCGCTCCCGTGCAGCGTCCCACCTGCGTGGAGACCACCGCCATGGGCGCGGCCTACCTGGCAGGTCTGGCCGTTGGCTACTGGGCCAGCAAGGAAGACGTTGTCCACAACCGGGCCATCGACCGGGTCTTCCATCCCGAGATCAGTGAGGAAGAGCGCGCCGAAAAGGTCAAGGGCTGGAACAAGGCCGTGAAGTGCGCCTACGGCTGGGCAAAGGACTGAGCACAATTATCGCGATCCCCGAATTTTCTCCGGGGGGCGCATCCCCCCGGAAATCCCACGGAGCCGAATTTGAAACAGAAAAAGAATCCGCGTCAATGATTTAGGGAGGTCAATAAAATGTTACCGTATATTGCTGAGTTTTTGGGCACCATGATCCTGATCCTCTTGGGCGACGGCGTTGTCGCCAACGTAAACCTCAATAAGTCCGGCATGAAGGGCGCCGGTGCCGTTCAGATCACCATCGCCTGGGGCCTTGCCGTTATGGTTCCCGCGTTTATCTTCGGCCAGGCCTCCGGTGCCAGCTTCAACCCCGCGCTGACCATTGCTCTGGCTGTGGGCGGCATGTTCGATTGGGCTTTGGTTCCCGGCTACATCGTTGCTCAGATTCTGGGCGGTATCTGTGGCGGTATCCTGGTTTACGTTCTGTTCAAGGATCAGTTTGACGCCACGGAAGATCCCGGCACCAAGCTGGGCGTCTTCTCCACCGGCCCCTCCGTCCCCAACACCGGCCGCAATATCCTGCAGGAAGCCATCGCCACCTTCGTTCTGGTGTTCGCCATCTGCGGCATGAATCAGGTTCCCGGCCTGGATGCAGGCATGGGCAAGCTGCTTGTCTTCGGCATCATCGTATCCATCGGCATGTCCCTGGGCGGCCTGACCGGCTATGCCCTGAACCCCGCCCGTGACCTGGGCCCCCGGATCGCCCACGCCATCCTGCCCATCAAAGGCAAGGGCGACAGCAACTTCAAGTATGGCCTGGTGGTTCCCATTGCCGGCCCCATCCTGGGCGGCATCGTGGCAGTCCTGCTGTACAACGCAATTCCCTGGTAATTCGTAAATATCTTCTGCTCTTAGTGTAAGTGTCGGGCAGCCCACCCCTCCTACCGGAAGGTTTTCTTGGGCTGCCCGATTTTATTGAAGGAGGCGTTCCATGTGTACGATGTAATCATAATCGGCGCGGGTGTCACCGGCTGTGCGGTGGCCCGATATCTGTCCCGCTATCAGGGCAGCGCCCTGGTGCTGGAGCGGGCGGAGGATGTGTGCTGCGGCACCTCCAAGGCCAACAGCGCCATTATCCATGCAGGCTTTGACGCTGCCCACGGCAGCCTGATGGCCAAGATGAACGTTCAGGGCAACCGGATGGTGCCCGGGCTGGCGAAGGAGCTGGATTTTCCCTTCCGGATGAACGGCTCACTGGTGGTATGCATGTCCGAGGAGGATATGCCAAGGTTACAGGCCCTCTATGAAAACGGCGTGAAAAACGGCGTGGAGGGGCTGGAAATTGTGGATGCCCGGCGGCTCCACGAGTTGGAGCCCAACGTCAGCAAAAACGCTGTTGCCGCCCTGTGGGCTCCCACCGGCGGCATTGTCTGCCCCTTCAATATGACCATCGCCCTGGCGGAGAATGCCAATGCCAACGGCGTGGACTTCCGGTTCAACACAAAGGTCACGGGCTTTACCCGGGGCGAGGAGGGCTGGACCGTCCACACGGAGCAGGGCGACTTCCGGACAAGGTATGTTGTCAACGCGGCAGGCGTCTATGCCGACGTACTGCACAACATGGTTTCTGCCCGAAAGCTGCACATCACCCCCCGCCGGGGGGACTACTGCCTGCTGGACAGGCAGGTAGGCGGCTTCGTCAGCCACACGGTGTTCCAGCTGCCCGGGAAACTGGGCAAGGGCGTTCTGGTGAGCCCCACCGTTCACGGCAACATCATCGTCGGTCCCACCGCCATCGATATTGAGGACCGGGACGGCACCAATACCACCGCCGCAGGCCTGGAGGAGCTGATCGCCAAGGCGGGCATTTCCGTGGACAACCTGCCCATCCGCCAGACCATTACCAGCTTTGCCGGACTGCGCGCCCATGAGGATCACCACGAATTCGTCATCGGGGAAGCGGAAGACGCCCCCGGATTCGTGGACTGCGCCGGAATCGAATCCCCCGGCCTGACCTCCGCCCCCGCCATCGGTCTGACCGTGGCGGAGCTGCTGCGGGAGAAGCTGGGCCTGCGGGAGAAGGAAGATTTTATCGCCACCCGGAAGGGCCTGCTCGATCCCAAATCCCTGACTTGGGATGCCTATCAGGCCCTGATCCGGGAAAATCCCGCCTATGGGCAGATCATCTGCCGCTGTGAGCAGGTCACCGAGGGCGAGATCATCGATGCCATCCGCCGCCCCCTGGGGGCCAGGAGTCTGGACGGCGTGAAGCGGCGCACCCGGGCCGGCATGGGCCGGTGCCAGGCGGGCTTCTGCTCTCCCAGGGTCATGGAAATTCTGGCCCGGGAGCTGGGCGTAAGCCAGGCGGAGATCACCAAATGCGGCGGCGCGTCCCGCCTCATTGTGGGCGTTAATAAGGACAGTCTTGAGGAGGTGCGCGAGGGATGAAATATGAGATCGTGATCATCGGCGGCGGCCCCGCCGGTCTGGCCGCGGCCATTGCGGCCTATGATGCCGGCTGCCGCAGCATTCTGATCCTGGAGCGTGACAACCAGCTGGGCGGCATCCTGAACCAGTGCATTCACAACGGCTTCGGCCTGCACACCTTCGGCGAGGAGCTCACCGGCCCGGAATACGCCGCCCGCTTTGCCCGGCAGGTACTGGACCGGGGCATTGCCTACAAGCTGAACACCATGGTGCTGTCCATCGGCGGGGACAAGAAGATCACCGCCGTCAACCGCACCGACGGTCTGATTGAAATCGAAGCCACCGCCATCATCCTGGCCATGGGCTGCCGGGAGCGGAGCCGGGGCGCGCTGAACATCCCGGGCTTCCGCCCTGCGGGCATTTACTCCGCCGGTACGGCCCAGCGGCTGGTGAACATCGAGGGCTTTCTGCCGGGGCGCAGAGTGGTCATCCTGGGCAGCGGCGATATCGGCCTGATCATGGCCCGGCGCATGACCCTGGAGGGGGCCAAGGTTCTGGTGGTTGCGGAGCTGATGCCCTATTCCGGCGGACTGAAGCGGAACATCGTCCAGTGCCTCAATGACTTCGGCATTCCCCTGAAGCTCAGCCATACGGTGGTGGACATCCAGGGCCGGGAGCGGGTCACCGGCGTGACCATTGCCGAGGTAGGCCCGGACCGGAAGCCCATCCCGGGCACGGAAATTCACTACGACTGCGATACCCTGCTGCTGTCCTGCGGCCTGCTGCCGGAGAACGAGCTTTCCCGGGGCATGGGCGTGACCATCTCCCCGGTGACCAACGGTCCCTTGGTGGACGAAAGCCTGCAAACCAACATCCCCGGCGTGTTCGCCGCAGGCAATGTGCTCCATGTGCATGATCTGGTGGACTTCGTTTCCGAGGAAGCCGCCGCAGCCGGCCGGGCGGCCGTGCGATATCTGGCAAACGGGCCCCAGGACCGGGGCCGGGAAATCCCCATCACCTTCGAGGGCGGCCCCAGATATACGGTGCCTGCCAGCATCGATCCGAAGCGTGTGGAAGGGGATCTGGTCATTCGCTTCCGGGTGGGCGGCGTTATGAAGAACCGCCGCGTCCGGCTGTATCTGGATGACGAAGCGGTGGTCAGCCGCAAGCGCCCCGTCATGGCCCCCGGCGAGATGGAGGAGCTGAAGCTGACCCAGGCGGCTCTGGCGGCCCATCCGGATCTGAAGCAGATCCATATTGCAGTGGAGGAGGCGTAACCGTGGAAAAACGTGAATTGACCTGTATCGGCTGCCCCTTGGGCTGCGCCATTACCGTGACGCTGGAGGGCGGCGAAGTAAAGGATGTGGCAGGCTTCACCTGCAAGCGGGGCAAGGAATACGCCTGCAAGGAAGTGACCAATCCCACCCGCATCGTCACCAGCACCGTCCGCCTCACCGGCAGCAAAACCGGCGCAGCAGTGGTCAGCTGCAAGACCGCCCAGGATATCCCCAAGGGAAAGATCTTTGCCGTCGCTGCGGCGCTGAAACAGGTGGTGGCCAAAGCCCCGGTGGAGATCGGCGATGTGCTGCTTGCCAACGTCGCCGGAACCGGCGTGGACATTGTCGCCACCAAGGCCGTGGAATAAGCAAAATACTCTTTTTGCGCAGTAAAATATTGGAGCGGGCTTGCGCCCGCTCCATTGCTTTCTGTGCCTTCCCGTTCGTTCCGCAATACAGACACATTCCCTTGCATTCCAATATTGCGGCACAGCCTCCCCCAACACGCGAAACGGCATGCAGAAATTGAGGATGCGATAAAACAAGAATAAGCATGCCATTGTGCGCATTGGGTGTTCCGCTGTGCCGCAGGGCGCCGGTATCATACCGATCCGAAAATTGAGGAAAATCGGCGCTTTTCAAAGCGTTCCGTATCATACCGTTCCTGCTCAAGAGCTTAACACAAAAGCTTCCGAAAAACAATTAGCTGGCTGCATAGTGTTTCAACGATTTTTTCCGGCGCGCCGCCCGACCGGAAGTCCCGCCGGGGAGAAAGCATTCCGGGATCTTCTAATTCTTTGTTCTCCCAAAGCAACCCACATGGCCGGACGACAGAGTGCCATATAAAGCCGTTCCTCCGCCGTCTTGGAGCTGGACATGATAAGCAAACGGTTCGTCCGGCTGATTTGTGTCACCAGTGGTGTCACAAATCCATCGTCCTTATAAGTCTCGTAGAATTGCTTCATACGGTAGAGGCCGCGACGGTTGAAGCCTTTAGCACCGGGATTTTGGGAGCAATATATGCGCAGTGCAATAACGGGGCTTTTTCTATTTCTGACAAAAACGGAGGTAATCATATTTGCTGTTCGTGCGCATTTTGCATCTCCCTTCCAGATAACCGGGGATTTATTTCTTATTCATCTCTTCGTTGTTGGGATTCTGATATGCGTGATCCTCCACATATATCATCATGCGGTTGCGCAGTACCATATAGAAAAGTATGGCAAGCATACTGCCGATTGTGCCCAGAAGCGGATATGCATCGCTTCCTCGCAATTTTTGCGCTGTCCATACGATAATACCAATCCACGCCACAACGCACAGGACAATCGTTGCAATATGTTCTTTCAGCCATTTTTTCTTGAAAAACGCTATCTTTTCTTTCAGCGTAAATGTACTGTTATCCAGTGCAGTCACAAGATTACTGTCGGCAGCTTTCTTGAAGTCCTCTGTGGCAAGCCGTTCTCCGCTTACAAGTTCGTTGATGCTGACACCGAATTCTTTTGACAGCAGCGACAGCATTTCGACATCGGGCATATAGTTACCGTTCTCCCAGCGGGAAATGGTTTTGTTGGTCACTCCGAGCTTCTCTCCGAGCTGTTCCTGCGTCAATCCTTTCTCTTTCCGCAGAGCAGCGATAAATTTTCCTATCTTTATTTGATCCATTTTTATGTACCTCCGAAGACAAGTATAGCCCGGCTTTCGCAAAAATTCCTCCCCGCAAACAGCGAATGCGTTACCCACAGGCAGCGAAACGCATTTTCCGTGTATATGTCACATTGACATAACCAAATATAAGAACCTGCACAATTCCGATTTGTTTGACCCTTCACGCCTTATGCCCGCCGATCTGCGCATTACGGTCTTTCGCGGTTGCGCCTTCTTCAAGATTCATCGCCTTGAGGATGGCGTTCTTTCCATACTTCTTTTTGATCGCAAGCGTGGCGGCTTGTATTTTCCGCTCACGCTCCAATGCAGCGTCCTCAGCTTTCTGCTTTTCCTCTTCGGCGGCATAGTCAGTGAAGAGGTCGAGCTGGACAACCCCGTCATTTTTCTTCGGCGCGTCCGCTTCCGGCAGGACATGATTTGCAACAACGTACATACGGCGGACAAGCAGATTCTTGTCAACAATCCGGTCGAAGAGTTCTGACACAGCACACATTATTTTGCGGGTAGAGGATGTGTGACCGTCGAGGTTAATAGAGCCGTGCGCCTGTTTGGGAATCTCCCGACCGTAGGGGTCTTTCTCCACCGGGCCGTGCTGCCGTCCGACATTCGATTCCTTCACGCGCTGCTTGACTTCAAACAGCCGTCCGCGCCCGGAGATACCGTAGCTTTTGAGGGGCGGCGTGACGGCAAGGCAGATGGTCTTATCCGTCCGGCTTTCATCTGCAACAACAAGGTTTGTGTCCAGAGGATCTAAGCCGCGCTCCCTGCACTCCACGGAGGCGCAGAAGGATTTCAGGTCGATTGCGATGTAAGTGCGTTGCTTCACCTTCTTTGCCTCCGCTTTCTTCTTAGATTAGCTCTAATGACATTTCATTAGAGTTTTTAATGTTGAATACGACACGCCATTCAATATCACCCTCCACCGGCTCAAAGTGTAGAGAGGAACAAGCCGCATGGAGTTTTTCTTTTGAGCTGCCTCCACACACGATTGCGATTGGACCGTCCGCTCCGCCGATAATGCCGATACAAGCAATATCGTTTTGTGCCTCTGGTGCATAGCGGTCAGAGCATGAGGCAATTTCTAAAGGCTTGTCTCCCTCAGCGCAATCACAGATCGAAATATCATTGTCCGGTTCAGGAGAAAGCGTATAGCTCATAGCAGTAAAATGCGTGGGATAGAACCACCGGTCGGAACCAACGAACTTTTCAGAAATTGTTTGCTGCTCCATTTCCTGAACGGTCAATGTATATTTTGTTCCGCTGACCGGATGGGAAAAAGAAAACGAATCGCCGGGAGCGTGTGTCTTGAAATGCGGTCCCGGGACACGGCGTGACTGCTGTTCCATTGTAAGGGAGAGGGCTTTTATTTCAGGACGGCGTTTGCTTGTCCATGGAAAAGCTGCCCGAAAAATCATCCATCCATAGGATGTATCCAAACCATAGTGTTCTAATGCCCACTTTGCTTCCGCTTCATTGATCATCCTGTCCGGCAAACATGGATTAAAGACCACCGAACAGCCGTGGGAGGTCAGCATTGTTTTCCCGTTCAATTCCAAACGAGGAATAA
>ERZ772889.1816-NODE-1816-length-18269-cov-3.524926_pt1 | contig 18269 bp, 17 predicted proteins | sample MGYA00512127_ERZ772889 | MGnify/ENA primary metagenome ERZ772889 (study PRJEB29015, sample SAMEA2737689) | human gut metagenome | biome: human gut; feature: human-associated habitat; material: faeces | place: China | collected 2012 ...
GGAGGAAGCCGGGCGTCCACGACGATGGCTGCACCGATTACTGCCCGAAACCGCTGGATGGCTGTGAGCCGGTCCGCTCCTACTCCGAATATGAGCTTCGGAGCTATGAGGAGGACGTTCGGGAACATATCTCACAGTTCACCGACGAGGAGCTTATGGAAGCCTATGAGCTTGACCGCACGACGCTCAATGCGCTCGCCCCGCGTGCGGCGGTCTTGATGCGGAAGTACATTGATAATGACGATAGCTGGACGTACCACCGCGATTATGCAATCTCGGAGGCCGTCAGCGAGTATAAGGAGGACAAAGACAATGGCTGAGAAAATGATGCCCTATGCGCTGCGAATGACGCTGGCAGTGCTTGCAAATAAGCCCGATGATGCCCGCAGCATTTCTGCCGAGTGCGTCACCGCGATGACCAAAGAGCTGATGGGCGTTGTAAGCCGGTATGACCTGATGGACTTCCCGTTCATGGTTGCTGCCCTGCGGCTCACCGCAACCTCGCTGGAGTCCCTGCTGGATGAGCACGGAAAGGAGTTCCGCTCGGTAGAATTCGCCACATGGCTTGAGAGAAAGATGCATACCGTCAACAAACGGCTGGTCTTCATCATCGGTGGTCCTTATGGATTCTCCCCTGCCGTATATGCGGCGGCACAGGAAAAGATTTCACTTTCCAAAATGACTTTCTCGCATCAGATGATCCGTCTGATCTTTGTGGAGCAGTTGTACCGGGCCATGACCATCCTGAACAACGGTCCTTATCATCACGAATAAAAGAATCCTTTTACATAAAAAAGAGAGAGGCCGTCTCGACATACCTGTTGAGACGGCCTCTTTCTATATTGTCAATCTAATGTATCATACTGACTGACCAGGTTACCGGCCTTAGAGCGGTTTGTATTCCACAAACGCTTCCATCGCTTCGTAGCAAGCCAGTCCCAGGCTGTCGTACAAAGCAGCTGTACCGCGGTTACGGTCTTCACTGCGCTGCCAGAACAGACGTTCGTCGTTACCCAGGAACGGAGCGCTTTCCATCTGCGACTGATGCTTGAGGATTGAATTACGTTTTGCGCGCAACTCTTCCGGACTCAAAGGCACTGCCATTTCGATGTTCTCGATTTCCCATTCAGCCCAGGCTCCACGGTACATCCAGATACGGCAGTCGTTCAGCCATTCAGCTCCGGCATTCTTTTCCTCGTCGATGGCCGCAAAGACAGCATCGGTACATACACGGTGTGTTCCATGCGGGTCTGCCAGGTCACCGGCTACATAAATCTGATGCGGTTTCACCTTACGCAACAGGTCGAGTACGATTTCCACGTCGGCTTCGCTGATCGGATTCTTCTCGATACGTCCGGTTTCATAGAACGGCAAATCGAGGAAGTGGCAGCGGTCGAGCGGAATCTGGTTGTAAGTACAAGCCGTACGGGCCTCACCTCTACGGATCAGTCCCTTGATGGTCAGGATATCGCGGCTGTCCATATCACCTTCTTTCTTCTGTCCGAGGAAAGTCTTGATTTCAGCATACTTGTCCTTGATAGTCTCATTCTGGTTGCCGTCGAACAACTGGTTGAATCCGTTGATGAAATGCATGAAGCGAACTACTTCCTCATCACCTACGGCAATGTTTCCGGAAGTTTCATAAGCCACGTGCACCTCATGTCCCTGCTGAACCAGACGACGCAGCGTACCTCCCATTGAGATGACATCGTCATCCGGATGCGGAGAGAATACCACTACCCGTTTAGGGAACGGTTTCGCACGTTCCGGACGATAAGTATCGTCGGCATTCGGCTTACCACCCGGCCAACCGGTAATTGTATGCTGCAAGTCGTTGAAAATCTTGATATTCACATTGTAAGCCGAGCCATACAATGCCAGCAGTTCACTCAGACCGTTTTCATTATAATCCTTGTTGGTCAGTTTCAGGATAGGCTTTTTGGTCAGCATACAGAGCCATACAATGGCACTGCGGATCAGTTTGTCGTTCCATTCACAGTTGGTTACCAGCCAAGGACGCTGGATACGGGTAAGGTGAGCGGCAGTAGGCAGGTCGACATATACCGTCGCATTCTGGTGCATCTGCAGGTAAGAAGCCGGCAATGTATCCGAAATCTTGTCTTCTACAGCACTCTTGATGATATCGGCCTTTTCTTCACCCCATGCCAGCAGGTATACCTTACGGGCTTCCATGATGGTATTGACACCCATCGTGATAGAGCAAGGAGGCAACTTATCCACACCCAGGTTGCGTGCAGCCTCCGCACGTGATACAGAGTCGATCAAGATCAGACGGGTAACCGAAGCAGCTGTCGATCCGGGCTCGTTCATGGCAATGTTACCTTCACGGCCGATACCCATTACGGCAATATCAATTCCGCCATAAGTCTTGATACGCTGTTCGTACAGATGGCAGTGCTCTACCACAGCGTCCTGCGGAATGGTTCCGTTCATGGTAAACACATTCTGCGGGTCAATATCAATGTGAGAGACAAACAGTTCATTCAACTGATTGAAACTGCTGTTCTTCGGTTCTGCCAATGGATAATATTCATACAGATTGAACAAGACTACATTGCGGTAGCTTACTCCTTCTTCCTTATGGCGACGTACCAGTTCGGCAAACAACGGTCTCAGAGACGCACCTGTTCCCATAGCCAGGGTACAGAACTTGCCGTCTCTCTGACGTTCCTGAATTTTTCTTACAATTTCATCCGCAACACTTCCTACGCCTTCTTCTACGGTTTCGCAGATGTTGGTAGGAATCTTCTCAAACCGAGTCAGCACGGAGCGTTCAATTGTATTCTCCGGCTTGTAGTATTTTGTAGAAACCCGGTTTAAAGATATTTGAGAGCTTAAATTAGTTCTCATAAATCAACCTCCTTTTTTTAAGCAAAAATCCGCAAGCATCCTGTCTTGGTCAGGACGTCTTGCGGATTCTCAGATTATTACAAATTATTACGTTCGATATCTTTAAAGTACTTGTAAGTACCGACCTTCAGTTCGTCCGTAGCTGCTTCATCACAAACGATGATTCCGTGCGGGTGCAACTGCAGGGCACTGATGGTCCACATCTGAGTGATGCCGCCTTCCACTGCATGCTGCAAGGCACGGGCCTTGTTATGTCCGTTACACATAATCAGCACTTCCTTTGCATCCAGTACAGTACCTACTCCCACTGTCAGCGCAGTCTTAGGCACTTTATTGATATCGTTTTCAAAGAAACGAGAGTTAGCAATGATAGTATCTGTGGTCAAAGTCTTTACACGAGTACGAGATGTCAGTGAAGATCCCGGTTCGTTGAAAGCAATGTGACCGTCAGGACCGATTCCACCAAGGAACAGATCGATGCCGCCGAATGACTTGATCTGAGCTTCGTAGTTTGCGCATTCAGCTTCCAGGTCTTCAGCGTTACCGTTCAGGATGTGAATGTTTTCCTTGTTGATATCGATATGATTGAAGAAATTATTGAACATGAAAGAATGATAGCTTTCCGGATGAGATTCCGGCAGACCTACGTATTCGTCCATGTTGAATGTTACCACGTGCTTAAAAGACACTACACCTTTTTTGTTCAACTCAATCAAAGCCTTATACATACCCAGCGGAGAAGAACCGGTAGGAAGACCCAATACAAACGGTTTTTCAGCAGTAGGATTTGCCTTGTTGATCTTTTGTGCTACATAGTTAGCTGCCCAATTTGAAAGGGCCTGATAATCGGATTCAATAATTAACCTCATATATCTCAAAATTTATTAATATATTTGCAATCAAATTATTTTTATAAAGCGATATGCAAATATATCAGTATTTATAGATAAAAACAACTATAAGTAGAAAAGTATTTTCATCCGCAGCGATTATTTTTTAAAATTAATGTTAAACGGGGTCGGCTATGAAAGAACGGTTATTGAAAGAGATCCAAAAAGGATCGAAGAGTGCGACAATGAAAAAGCATGTCATCACTTACCTTATCTATAATGAGAATGCCACCATCACCGATTTGTCGAAAAGCATGAATCTCAGCATTCCGACAGTGACCAAGGTGATTGATGAAATGCATGAAGAGGGGTACATTGATGAGTACGGGAAATTAGAGACAAGTGGCGGAAGACACCCTATCTTGTATGGCTTGAATGCCGACTCAGGATATTTCATCGGAGTTGACTTAAAGTGGGACAGTCTGAACATAGGCATTATCAATTTCAAGGGAGACCTGCTGAAACTGCAGATGGGTATTCCTTTCCAGAAAGAAAATACCATGGACTGTGTGGAAGAACTGTGTAAACAGATTGAACTGTTCATAGAGCATCTTACCATTCAGAAAGAAAAAATCATGAACATCAATATCAGCATCGGAGGACGGGTGAATCCGGAACTGGGCTATTGCCACAGTTTCTTCAACTTCGGAGAAAGGCCCATCGCCGACATTCTGACGGAACGGATGAACATCGATGTGTCTATTGAAAACGACAGCCGCACCATGCTGTATGGCGAATACATCAAAGGAGCGGTGAAAGGGGCACAGAACGTGCTGTTCATCAACGTAGGATGGGGACTGGGCATGAGCATGCTGATAGAAGGAAAAATGTATAAGGGAAAATCCGGATTCTCCGGGGAATTCGGACACAACCACGGCTACGACAACCAGAAGATCTGTCATTGCGGGAAAAAGGGCTGTCTGGAAACGGAAATTTCCTGCTCCGCCCTGTATCATTCGTTCATCGACCATCTGAAGGCGGGAGAAACATCCATCATCCTGGCCGAGAAGACCATCGATGAGATCACCCTGGATGACATCTTCAATGCCATCAACCGGGAAGACCTGCTGGCCATCGAACTGGTGGAGGATATCGGAGAGCAGCTGGGACTCAATATCGGAAAGCTGATCAATATCTTCAATCCGGACAAGGTCATCATTGGTGGAGAAATGTCACGCGCAGGCGACTTTCTGCTGCAGCCCGTCATCTCGGCCGTACGGAAGTACACGCTCAGTCTGATGAGCCGCGACTCGGAAATTGTATTGTCGAAGCTGAAAGACCAGGCAGGAGTCATCGGTGCCTGTCTGCTGTCGCGCAGCAAACTTTTTGATGCCTGACTGCCTCGTTGAGAAGTCTGGCGAATCACTTTCACACCGGTTCCATTTTCACTTTACCTTTAAGAGAAAATGGGGCCGGTGTTTTGTTTGCCATGCAGCTCCATCCTTTTTCCGGCAGACAAATACGCCCTTCCGAAAAGTACAAACGGCTGCCACAATCAAAGAAAAACAAAGCCGTTACTATGTTCTTACGCACGAATTGTGTAAATTTGCGGAATATATTCGAAGAATCAATGCTTATGCAAACAAGTGAAAACAACCGATACGAACTTCCCGAATCGCTTGCCAGGCACTTAGGGATTGAACTGATTTGTGTAGAAGACGGTTATGTAAAAGCAACCATGCCGGTAGACAAACGCACCTCGCGTCCCTGCTCACCGACCGACATCCTCAATGGAGGAGCCACACTGGCATTGGCCGAGACGGTTGCCGGATACGGTTCACTCGCCATCTGCGGTCCCGACCAGAACCCCTGCGGCATTCAGGTCAGCGCCAATCACATCAAAATGGTTCCCGCCGGAACCTACGTCGAGGCAGTCGGACGCCTTGTACACCGCGGAAGAACCTCGCACGTATGGAACATCGACGTAACCACCCCCGACGGAAGTCTCGTGTCAACGGCACGCATTGTCAATCTGATAATAAACAAACGCTCATGAATCTACCTGACATACCCATTATCCGCATCATCGACCGGATGACACGCAGCAATACCTGCTTTGCCCTCTACCGGTTGCCCTGGACCGACGAGCCCATTCTGGTCCTTCAGCAGGACGCACCGGCAGAAACAATGGATTCACTGGAACAACTGAACGGAAAAAGCGGTTTCCTGCTTGCCCCATTCAGCAAGCCCGACCGTCATCCCATCGTACTGATCCGCCCCGACCGGGTGGTCCGCGACTGGAGTGACATCGGCAGTACACTGCTGGAGTTTGAATCTGCCTGCTCATGGGAGAATCTTGAAGAGGCACAGGAAGCATCGGCACAGGAACTTTCCGAAAAGGGACTGCAACAGGCCTATATGGAGGCCTTTGAACGCTTCATCGTTCCGCTGCGTGAACAGCGTTTTCAGAAACTGGTGCTTTCACGGAAGGCAGAAGAATCTCTTCCTGCCGGTTTTTCACCGCTGGAAGCCTTCGTACGTGCCTGCAACAGTTATCCGCGCATGATGATATCGCTCTGCCACACTCCGCAGACCGGAACCTGGCTGGGAAGTACCCCTGAAATCATCCTCAGCGGACATCAGGAAGAATGGAATACGGTTGCCCTGGCGGGCACCATGCCCATGGAGGGAGATACCATGCCTACCGAATGGAGCACAAAGAACCAGGAGGAACAGGCTTTCGTAAGTGAGTACATCCGACGGACTGTCAAGCGGTTTGGTACCAAACTGACGGAAAAGGGCCCCTACACGGCACGTGCCGGTCAGCTGGTTCACCTAAAGACCGACTTCCGTTTCCAGTTGAAGAGTACCGACCACCTGGGAAACATCCTGCAGGAACTGCATCCTACCCCTGCCGTCTTCGGCCTCCCCAAGGAGGAAGCCTGTACCTTCATTGCCGAAAACGAAGGATACGACCGCAGCTATTATTCGGGTATCATCGGATGGATCGACCCACAGGGAGATACGACCCTGTATGTCAACCTGCGGTGCATGCACCTGACCGGCGGAAAGGCCGTTCTTTATGCCGGAGGCGGTATTCTGCCGCAGTCTACTCCGGACACGGAATGGGAGGAAACAAGACATAAAATGAATACCATGCATAATATTCTATAGCCTATGTATACCGATAAAAAGAATATTCTACAGCTTGTGGCACTGCTGCGTGCTCACGGCATCAAGCGAATCGTATTGTGCCCGGGAAGCCGGAACATACCTCTGGTACAGACCCTGGCCAACATACCGGACTTTACGTGCTATCCCGTTACCGACGAGCGCAGTGCCGGTTTCTTTGCACTGGGACTTGCCCTGCACGGAGGTGGTCCGGCTGCCGTATGCTGTACTTCGGGAACTGCCTTGCTCAACCTCCATCCGGCGGTAGCAGAGGCGTATTACCAGCAGGTTCCGCTGGTTGTCATTTCCGCCGATCGTCCGGCTGCATGGATCGGACAGATGGACGGACAGACCCTTCCCCAACCGGGGGTTTTCGGAACCTTGGTCAAGAAATCGGTTTCCCTGCCCGAAGTGGTATCCGAAGAAGACGAATGGTACTGCAACCGCCTCATCAATGAGGCCTTACTGGAATTGAGCCACCATGGAAAAGGTCCCGTTCACATCAATGTACCTATCAGTGAACCTTTCTTCCTGCTTCCGGTCAACGAACTTCCGAACGCAAGAGTCATCACACGGTACCAGGGACTCAATGTATACGACAAGGATTACCAGCCCCTCATCGACCGGCTGAACCGCTACCAGCGGCGCATGGTCGTGGTCGGTCAGATGAACCTGATCTATCTGTTCGACAAGCGGTATACCAAGATGCTTTACAAACATTTTGCGTGGTTCTCTGAGAACATCAGCAACCAGACCGTACCGGGAATGCCTATCCGCAACATCGAACCGCTGCTCTGTTCCATGAATCAGGAAGAGCAGGAGAAAATGCGTCCGGAACTGCTGATTACCTATGGCGGACACGTGATTTCGAAACGGCTGAAACGGTTCCTGCGCAAGCACCCGCCGGTAGAACACTGGCACATCTCTCCCGACGGAGAGGTCATGGACCTGTACGGCTCGCTGACAACCCTCATCGAAATGGATCCGTTTGAATTCCTGGAGAAAATCGCTCCGATGATGGACAACCGGACTCCCGATTATCCGAGGGGCTGGGAGGCCCGCTCGAAGGCCATTCCACAGGCCGATTTCGCCTATTCGGAGATGAGTGCCATCGGAAAAGTCATCCGTCAGCTTCCGGTACCCTGCTCCCTCCACCTCGCCAACAGTTCAACGGTCCGTTACGCACAGTTGTTCGACGTTCCTTCAGAAGTAGAAATTCTGTCGAATCGCGGTACCAACGGAATCGAAGGCTCGCTGTCAACGGCCATCGGTTATGCTACGGCTTCCGACAAACTGAACTTCATCATCATCGGCGACCTGAGCTTCTTCTATGACATGAATGCGTTATGGAACTCCAACTACGGGGCCAATGTCCGCATTCTGCTGCTCAACAACGAGGGAGGTGAGATTTTCCATGCCCTGCCGGGACTGGTACTGCACGAAAATGCCCGCCGCTTTGTAACGGCCACTCACAAGTCCTCCGCCCATGCCTGGGCCGAAGACCGGGGCTTTGAATACCTGTCGGCACACAACGATGCAGAACTGGATGAAGCGGTGAAGCGTTTTACAGAGCCGTCTGTCACCCAGCGCCCGATGCTGCTGGAAGTCTTTACGGACAAGCAGCTGGACATCGAATTGCTGAAAGAGTATTACCACAGTCTGAAAAAATAATCAACATATCAACATAAATCCTCAAGCTATGTCACAACCAAGAGAATGGAAAACCATCAAGGAATATCAGGATATTCTTTTTGAATTTTATAACGGCATTGCCAAAATCACCATCAACCGGCCCAGATACCGCAATGCCTTCACGCCTACCACCACCACCGAAATCAGTGATGCACTCTATTATTGCCGGGAGTGCCAGGACATCAACGTGGTAGTGCTGACCGGTGCGGGCGACAAAGCCTTCTGCTCAGGAGGAGACATGCACGTCAAAGGACATGGCGGTTATGTAGGTACCGACGGAGTACCCCGCCTGAACGTACTGGATGTACAGAAGCAGATACGCTCCATCCCCAAGCCCGTCATTGCCATGGTCAACGGATATGCCATCGGTGGCGGTCACGTGCTCCACGTAGTCTGCGACCTGACCATCGCTTCCGAAAATGCCATCTTCGGACAGACCGGTCCTCGTGTGGGAAGCTTTGACGCCGGATTCGGTTCTTCTTATCTGGCACGCATCGTCGGACAGAAAAAGGCCCGTGAAATCTGGTTCCTCTGCCGTCAGTATTCGGCTCAGGAAGCCCTCGAAATGGGACTGGTCAATAAGGTAGTGCCTTTCGACCGACTGGAAGACGAAGTGGTAGAATGGGCAGAAACCATGATGCAGCACAGTCCGCTGGCACTTCGCATGATCAAGGCCGGACTGAATGCGGAACTCGACGGACAGGCAGGTATTCAGGAACTGGCTGGAGATGCCACCATGCTTTATTACATGACAGAAGAAGCACAGGAAGGCGGCAAGGCGTTCCTGGAGAAACGCAAGCCCGACTGGAGCAAGTATCCGAAATTCCCCTGATCCGTTTATTAACTCTATAACTCTATGAACCGGTCGGCCGACAAGGTCTTCCGGTTTTTTATCATATCCGTATTCCATAAACCCAACTCATATGAAGTATCAAATAGAAATTATCCCCCGCACCCTGCACTTCAAACAGCCTGCAGGTACTTCCCGCGGTGTCTATCATACCCGGCAGGTATGGTACCTGCGGGTGACCGATCTGCGAAACGGACAATACGGTGTGGGAGAATGTGCTCCCCTTCCCGACCTGAGCTGCGATGCCCGCCCCGACTATGCGGAAGTGCTGGCCCGCTTCTGCCAGCAGGTAGCCGAAACAGGAGAAATCGACTACGAAGCCATGCGTTCCTATCCTTCCATGCTCTTCGGACTGGAAACGGCTTTCCGGCACCTGCATACCGGCAGCCTGAAACTGTCGGACACACCGTTCGGAAACGGCACTGCCGGCATCCCTATCAACGGACTGATCTGGATGGGGGACTTTGAGCAGATGTACCGGCGCATCGAGGAGAAGATGAAACTGGGCTTCCGGTGCATCAAACTGAAGATCGGTGCAATCGAATTTGAGAAGGAACTGGAACTCCTGCATCACATCCGGAAGCATTTTTCGGAAGAGGAAATCGAACTGCGGGTCGATGCAAACGGAGCTTTTGCTCCGGAAGAGGCTGGCCGGAAACTGGCACAGCTGAACGAGTTCCGGCTGCACTCCATCGAACAGCCTGTCCGCGCCGGACAGTGGGAGACAATGGCTGCGCTCTGTGCCACGACTCCACTGCCCATTGCACTGGACGAGGAACTGATCGGTGTCAATGACCCTCACCGGAAAGCCTTGCTGCTGGACACCATCCGTCCGCAGTATATCATTCTGAAACCCTCTCTGCACGGAGGTATCCGGGGATCGGAAGAATGGATTGCTCTTGCCCGGGAACGGCACATCGGTTTCTGGGTAACCTCGGCACTGGAATCGAACGTGGGTCTGAATGCCATCGCGCACTGGTGTGCCACCCTCTCTCCTTCCGTTCCACAGGGTCTGGGTACGGGCCTGCTTTTCACAGACAATGTGGATTATCCGTTACACATACAAGGAGACTGTCTCTGGTATCATCCGGAAGAACAGGAACCCAACTTAATCAAGTTTCTTCAATAAGATGAATACATTCATTACCGAAATACCCCGTCAGTGCATCACCATCGACGGGGTTTGTTATCCGGCTTCCGCAGCTTCCCCCACCGCAGAAAACGGCCGTTCCGCCCTGCAGGAGGATTTTTACGGAAGATACGGAAAAGAGAGTTTTCATGCCAGCCTTGCCGACTTCCTGTGCGAGTGGTTTGACGGCAGGGACACGCTGCGGGTACATACTTCGGGATCGACCGGTACACCCAAGGAAATGTGGGTAGAAAAGAAGCGCATGATGAACAGTGCCCAGATGACCGTGTCGTTTCTCGGACTGCAAGCAGGCGATACGGCCCAGCTCTGCATGCCCCTGAAATACATTGCCGGAAAGATGGTAGTCGTCCGTGCCCTGGTTGCCGGACTGAACCTCCTGCCACTTGCCCCCTGCGGACACCCTCTTGAAAACATCAGCCAGGTACCCGTCTTCTCAGCCATGATTCCCATGCAGGTCTTCAATTCGCTGCAGGTACCCGAAGAGGCAGAACGCCTGTCAGCCATCCGCCACCTGATCATTGGAGGCGGTGCCGTAGACGAGCAGGTGGAAAAGACCCTGAAGGACTTCCCTCATGCCGTTTGGAGTACGTATGGCATGACAGAAACCCTCTCACACATCGCCTTGCGCCGGCTGAACGGCAAAGAGGCCTCCCAGTGGTATACTCCCTTTCCGGGCGTACAACTGAGTCTGTCTCCCGACGATACCCTCATCATCCATGCCTCGCAGGTGCATCCCGAACCGCTTGTCACCAATGACATCGCCGTATTCAATGCAGAGGGACAGTTCCGCATTGCCGGCCGGAAGGACAATACCATCAATACCGGAGGGGTGAAGGTACAGATTGAAGAGGTGGAAAAGGAACTGGCCGCACGGCTTTCCGTGCCGTTTCAGATTACTTCGGTACCGGATGCGAAATTCGGAGAGGCCATCGTCCTGCTGACAGAAACGGACAACGGCTGCCCAGATGAGGTCTTGCAGGAGGCCGTACACCAGCTTCCCCGTTACTGGCAACCGCGTCACCTGGTACGGATTCCGGCATTGCCACTCACCGAAACCGGAAAGGCAGACAGAAAGACAGGAAGACAGCAGGCCACCGAGATTCTTCAGAGCCGTACCGGATGTTCCGGGAAATAATTTGCATTTACGATTTATATTATTTAACTTTGTTAAACAGTATAACCTTGTTTACGCCGCTTCACAAGGCGGCATGATACATTTAATCATTTGACACATATGGATGGATACACTTTTCTGATACCGTTGCTGCTCACCATCGGGGGCCTTGTCATCGGTGCCCTTTTGAAATCACTGTTGAAACATAGCCGGATTCCTTATACGGTGGGACTTTTTGCCATCGGTATTCTTCTGGGAGTCCTGAACCGCGGCGAAATCTTTCAAGGGATGCCGGTACTCAGCGAAGGAATCAATTCGGTGGCAAACATCAATCCCGACCTGATTCTGTATCTGTTCCTGCCCATATTGATTTTTGATGCGGCTTACGAACTCAATCTGCATATCTTCAAAAAGACCCTGGCGAACGCCACCCTGCTGGCAGTACCGGGACTGGTGGTCTGCATGTTGCTCACCGGGGCATTCATGGTCGGAATCAGCACCTTTATTCCCGGACTGGAATCGTGGACCTGGACTTTTGCACTGATGTTCGGAGCCTTGATCAGCGCCACCGACCCGGTGGCCGTAGTGGCACTCCTGCATGAACTGAAGACCAGTAAACGCTTCTCGACACTGGTTGATGCCGAATCGCTGTTGAACGACGGTACGGGCATCGTCTGTTTCATGCTCTTCTTCGGAGCCTTTGCAGCCGGAGGAGAAGCCAGCCATGCCTCTCCCTTCCTCACCTTCATGCGGGAAGTCGGTATCAGTACCCTGCTGGGATTCCTGATGGCCCGTCTGATCATCTGGTTTATCACGCGCATCAATTCCGAGGAGATGATACAGAACAGTGTGATTATCCTGTCGGCCTACCTGACTTTCATCCTTTCCCAGTTTTTCCTGGGGGTATCGGGAGTCATTGCGCTGGTGGCCTTCGGACTGACTGTCACCTACGTGGGCAAGCCGCGCTTCAAGCCGCAGGTGAATACCTTCATGGAGCATTTCTGGGAACTGCTTACCTACATTGCCAACACACTGATCTTCATTCTGGTGGGTGTGGTTATTGCCGAGAAGATTGATTTCTCCTGGAAGGCGCTGGGCATACTGATACTGATTTATGCTGCCCTCAACCTCATCCGGTTTGCAATGATCATGCTGTTCTTCCCGCTGATGAAGCGCCTGGGCTACGGACTGAGCCGAAGAGAGTCGGTGATTCTGACCTGGGGCGGACTGAGAGGGGCACTGGCAATGACACTGGCACTGATGGTATCCTATACGCCTGCCATTCCTGAAGACATACGCAGTCAGATTTTGTTCTATACGGCCGGAGTGGTTACCCTGACCCTCTGCATCAATGCCACCACCATGCGCTGGCTGCTCAACCGCCTGGGACTGACACATATCCCGTCGGCCCGTACCCTGCTGGAATACCGCATTGAGCAGTCGCTGCACGAGAGTTCAGAAAAGTACCTGGAAAATCTCAAGAAACGGGAAACCCTGGCGGGGGCCAACTGGGAAAAGGTTGCTTCATACATGAGCGAACTTCCGGCCGATCCGGGCAAAACGCCTCAGGCAAAGGCCATGCTGCCGGAAATCCGTCTCCGTATTCTGGACCGCGAAAAGGCAGTCTGCCGGGAAATCTATGAAGAGGGTATCATATCCAAGACGGTGTTCCTGCGGCTGATGAACTCCCTGGACGAACTGTATGACCACGACGGAAATTATGCACTCGATATCCGAAACTCCATTTTCCAGTTCTGCCAGCGGACCGATTTTCTGAACCACATGCGGAGCATGCCATACATCCAGAACTGGATGAGTTTCTATTTCCGGGAACGGATTACAGTGGTCTATGACCTGGGAAGAGGTTTCATCATCCTCCAGAAGGAAAGCCTCAAGCTGCTGGAAGAGCTGGCTTCCTCACAGTGGATTGCCTCTGAACAGCAGACCATCGTACAGACACTGCGGAATGAAATTGAACACAATATCCAGCGGATGACTACCGTACTGAACGAACTGGCCAAGAATTTCCCGAAGGCATACGGACATGCACTGACCATCAAGTCCATCCGCATGATGCTCAGCAACGAACGGCGGACGGTAAGACAGATGGTCAACAACGGAATGCTTTCGGAAAAAGATGCGGAAGAACGGATGAAGAAGATAGACGAACGGACCGATGAAATCAATTCGTTCAGCCACACACCCATCGCTTCCCTGTTGCGCTGGCTGTTCTTCATCAAGAAGAAAAAGATTTATAAAGCATAGACTTCGGATATAGAATCGCTCCGGGAATCATCTTCTGCCCGGAGACCTCAAATGAACGGCGTGTATGATAAAGGCTCTCCCTTTCATACACGCCGTTTCCGTATCATCCGTCTGCCCCGTCTACAGCGCACAAGCGTCAGGGGTATGGTCATCGCTCACTATTCCCTCATACTCGGGATGCCTTTGCAGCCACAGCACTGCATACGAGCAGGTAGCCATGCATTTCATTCCCCGGGCACGGGCCTCATCATAGACCTGCTTTACCAGCATGGAGGCAATACCCTGACCGCCAATCGGTTTAGGAACCACTGTATGGCGGATATCCCACGCACCGTCGTGCACGTCATAAGCCACATGGGCCTCATAACCATCGACTTTCACAAAGAATTTCTTTTTCTGTTCATCATGTTCCACTTTCATAGGCATACATTTGAATTAACTACACCAAGATACAAAATAAAAGACAAAAACCTCTGCGAGAAGAAGATATTTCATTGAATTTCCGTTTTTTTTCACGAAATAATTTTCTCAATACAAGAATTATAACTTAATTTGTAACCAAGAAAAATAAACCATAAAAAGAAGACACACATGAAAAGCTTATTGAAAAACTTGGGAGTGATACTGGTAATTATCGGTGCAGTGATCCTTGTCGTTTGCTTTGCAACCGGCAATGTAAACAACAATGCCATCTTGGGTACTTCATTGGCCCTGGTTGTTTTGGGACTGATTTCTTATATCGTCCTGAACAAACGCATCACTGATTAACAACCAGATCAGTATAAGATTTACATAAATATGGGAAGTGGATTCCGTCCGGAAATCACCTCCCATATTTTTTTGCTCCGGCCTGACTTTCCAACAATAAGACTTCATAGCACAACGGGGAGTTGTATCCCGTTTCCCCCACAAGGCCAGACATTGCAGGAAGAGCCGTCTAGTAGCAATGCTTACAAGTACCGGAAGCGAGGATGTACATAGAATATTTATTTGCAGAATACAATACTAAGGATAACACTTTTCTATTGTACCAACAGAGCGTTTGCCTCTGTCGGTACAACCTTATTTGTGAAATACTCATATGTATAAAATTAATTTTGTATACCTAAGACAATATCAAGTCTAATTTTATCGAATACATGATTATCTGTATTAATCGGTTAATGTAAAATATGAATAAAAGGCCAGGATACGATCTTTCAGCAGATAAGTATATTTTGCCTGAAACTGTTGTGAAAGTGCATCAGCAAGTTTCATCTTGATTTCATTATATTCAAATACAGTTGACTTTCCTGCTGCATATTTTTCTAAAGCGTATCTGTGTGCTTCTTTATTGGCCATTACCGCTTTTGTTGTAGAACGGTATTTTTCATATGCAGAAATTACAGCTGTATAAGCCTGTTCTATATCTTTATATAGTTGTTTCTTCTCATTTTCCAAGGACAATCTTGCATTATTTTCTTCTATACGTGCTGACCGTACTTTATTTCTCACTGAAAACCGGTCGAAAAGAGGTATACTAACCGTTAGACACAGACTTTTCTGCATATGGTTATTAAACTGTTTCCTGAAATTCTCATATAGAGCAGAAGTATTATTATAATAATTTGTACTCATCCCTGCTACAAAAGATATAGTAGGATAAAATCCGGACTGGGCTATCTTTATGCCTTTTGTCTTACTTTGCAAAGCATAAAATGCCTGAAGTATCTGCGGCATGCATGTCAAAGCTGACTGATAAATATTCATCAGGTTCAAAGTATCAGCAATAGCAACATCCCCATCTATGGAATCAATATCAAATTCCTCATATTCATCTAATTCCATAAGTTGTGCCAAGTCAAGGTAAGAAAGCCTTAATGAATTTCGTGCTTCTGTTGCAGCAAGTTCATCATCCGCCAATTGAGCACGGACATCATAAAGTTGTGATTCGGGTGCTTTCCCATTATCAATCAATATCTTTGTACAGACCTCCTGCTCTTTGGTAAGCTGTATCTGCGCAAGCGCTATATTATATATTTCTTTATTAAGTAATATCTGAAAATATGCTCCTGCCACATTTATCAACAGATTGTTTTTTATAAGTTCCTTTTTTGCTTCAGCTGCAAGTAAATCAAATTTATTCTGTGTTACAGCAACTGTACGTTTAAATCCCATAAAAACAGGTATTTCAGTGCTTACAGAGAAAGAAGAGTTCTGTATGTTACTGTTCTCATTTGTATTACTCTGGTTTAGAGAACGACCGAATGTAAAGTTATGCGAAGCGCCTGCTTTCAGATTCGGTAGAAAGCTGTTTCTTAACGTATTCTTTTCTACTTTCAGATTTTGAATCTGATTGACACTTTGTCTTACCTCTATGTTGTGTGTCACCGCATAATCAATACATTCCGAAAGGGTCCATTTTTTTTCTTGTGCATATCCAGAACAGGAAAACAATCCGACAATAACCAGTATAAATATCAATCTTTTCATCTTTAATAATTTTTTATTCACTACAAATATATATAGGCAGAAAGAAGATTAAAGTTATCGAAATGTTATCAGCAGGTTAACAGAGAGCAACAACAGAACTTTCATTGTCGGCAACTAGACAGCCCTCCCCTTTCTCCCGAATTTACGGGCTTCTCAATTTTAGAGAACGGTTCCTTGACCTTACCTTCAGGCAACAAGCCATCAGCCCAGTCGAGCAGAATTATCAGACATGGATCCTGAGCCCTGATACATTCAGCAAATACACTGGAAATGCGATATACAGTTTCATCCAATCATTCTATTCAATGAGTTTTTTTACTTAACCTGATATAAATTCGATAAAAACAAAAAGCACTGATAATAATTGCAATAATATCATATATATCAAAGGTACCATGTATATTGAAAAGCCCCAACAACTCATAGCTTATATATACTATTGTAGCGTAAACAGTATATTTTTTCACAGAATATCTAGGATCCATCCCATAAAAAAATAAAACTGATGAAGGCACACACACGATACTACCAATAACATCTGCTAAATGAAAATCAAAAAGATTGTGACTATATATGTAAGGTCTATATGTATGTGATAGTATTAGTCCTACTGCGGCAATTAATATACCATATAAAAAAAGTTTCTTATTCATATTTGAATCTTCATGATATTTTTTACAATTCTTTTATAATACTTACCAGTAAGGTAAGCATTTCTTACAAAAGGTTGTTTTGTTAAAAATCAAATACTTAAATAGAAGATGAGTTTGTATATACCATCCCTGATGTTATTTATAAATATCCGAGAGAAGGCTACAAGAAACTCATCTTCTTTTTCATTATTAATAAAAATACTAAGACTTGTTGATTATTAGTTCCATAAGTGTACTGGATTCATACCATTTTTATCAAGTTCTGCAGGAGATACAAATGATCTACCTAAAAACCAGAAAACATAGTATGAAAATGTAGAACCACCATGTATGTTCACCATATCTGTCATTGTTAAATCTTTCATAATAAAAACTATTTAAGACCATTATTCATACCATCACGAAATCCATTAATACAATGTCCAGGTTCAGAAATGCAATCATATATAAACCCTCCAATGATTGCTCCAAGGAGAAATTGGACAATACCTCCTTCAATTTGTTGACTTTCCTTTTCTGATAAAGCAACAATTTTTTTTTCATTTGTTCTTTCCATTCTTTTAAATCCTCCTGTTGTTTTGAGTAACAAAAAAGATACACCGGCCAGAGGCTAAACAGGTTTCCCGTCCTGCAAATGTATCTTGAAGAATTTTCAATATTCTGTTGTCTTCAACATATGTTCATCATAGCACATTGTTTTCAAAATGAAAATATAAGCTGTTATGAATATTTCCTATCATTATTAAGAAGCACATCTTATATGTTTTTTTGCCAGAGTAGCTGGAGAAGTACTTCTGCCAAAAAAACTGCCGCACAACATGTGCGGCAGCCTCATACTAAAACTCAAACTTTTTCTCAAAGTATGCTTTCAGATCTTCAATTTTTACACGTTCCTGTTCCATTGTATCTCTGTCACGAACAGTCACTGCTCCGTCTTCTTCCGAATCGAAGTCATAAGTTACACAGAACGGTGTACCGATCTCATCCTGACGGCGATAGCGTTTTCCGATATTTCCTCTGTCATCAAATTCGCAGTTGTAAGTCTTGCTCAGTTCTGCAAACACCTTCTCAGCGCCTTCATTGAGCTTTTTAGACAGCGGAAGCACACCAATCTTGACAGGAGCCAGTGCCGGATGGAAATGCAGAACCGTACGTGTATCTCCGCCTTCCAGTTCTTCCTCGTCGTATGCGCTGCAAAGGA
>ERZ772889.1841-NODE-1841-length-18096-cov-22.890638_pt1 | contig 18096 bp, 7 predicted proteins | sample MGYA00512127_ERZ772889 | MGnify/ENA primary metagenome ERZ772889 (study PRJEB29015, sample SAMEA2737689) | human gut metagenome | biome: human gut; feature: human-associated habitat; material: faeces | place: China | collected 2012 ...
CATCTGCCGCACCTCGCTCGCCGTATCAGCACTTAGAATTATGCGGTATTGCCTTTACAACTTCACAAGTATCTCCCCCGCACCGGAATCCGATTGCCCTTCTCCCCTATCCTCCAACCGCGCGTACCGTTCATCTTCATCCGCTCCCCCACCCCAAAACAAAAGGCATGTGCCCCCTTATCTCTATCATAAGGTGGGCACATGCCGTTACATTATCATGATTTTATCACGCCAAAGTCATCAGGCAATGCAGCCATCGGCAAAGCTGTTGCGCTTGGCTTTCTCTTTCTGCTGGTTGCGCTTGGCGATGATTTCTTTGCTCAGGCCAATACGGTTGGTCTTGAAGTGGAAGAACGGGCGTTCCGGTACGGTGAAAATCTCCACCGGACGCATGTAACGTTCCGGCAGGCAGGCATTGATCTTATCGCGCACATCGTCCAAGGTGTAGCCATCTTTGAGCTGGACGTACAGGTACGGCAGGAAGCAGCCCTCGTGCTCATCATCCGGCACGATAACAAAGAACTCGTCCTTGATGCCCTTGATGTCGGCATCGGCCACGATGTTCTCCAGCGGCTGCACCATCAGGTCGCCGCCGCCAAAGCGCGGGGATGCGCCGCGGGTCATCGTGTAGAGCACACCGTCCTCGGACATATAGCCGATATCGCCGGTGTGCAGCCAGGTCTTGCCGTCTGCGTGAACCTGCAGTGCCTTGGCGGTTGCTTCGGGGCGGTCATAGCCCAGCATCACGCCGGGGCCCGTGATGCAGATCTCACCGGGGGTATTGTAGGTCAGCTCTTCCTGGGTGCCGGGCTTGAAGATGCTGATGACGCTGTGGATCATCGGCACACCAACGTTGCCGTCACGCACCGGGAACGGAGCCATGGGCAGAGTGGCGTTGGAGCCAGCCTCGCTGCTGCCGTAGCCGGCAGTAAAGCGCAGGTTGCAGTTATGCTGCTTGAGGAACTCCTCAACATTGCGCAGCTGCTTGTTGTTGAATGCCTCGCAGCCGGCGCCGATGGCCAGCATGTGGGACATATCATAGTCAGCCGGAAGACGCTTGCTGCGGCGGATAACCTCCACAAACATGGGGATCAGGGGCCAGTTGTTGGGGCGGTAGCGCATCATTTCCAGGTCAACATCGTACACATCCACAAACGGATCCAGAATGAGCAGCATACCGCCGGCCAGGGGCAGCAGCATCATGGAAACCACAACAGCGATCAGAGCCGGGGGCAGGATGGTCAGCAGCCAGGTGGGGCGGAATTTATCCGAAGCGCCATAAAAGTTCATCTGGGCCAGCACACCGATGATGCTGTGTGCAGAATGGATGACCTGCTTGGAAGGGCCGGTGGAACCGCTGGTGTAGGCGCGCAGCAGCGGGCGGTCAATGTTGACAGGAGCGGGCACAAAGCCGCGAAAACGCTGGCCCATGTTACAGAAATCAGCCCACATCATGGTATCAGAGCCACGGGCGGGAACATCCGGATACAGGGCATCCAGGGAATGCTGCAGGTAAACCGGCATAGCGGCGCGGTCGCCGCTTTCCAGAGCGGGAACGATAACATAGGTATTCACGTTGGTCTGCTCACGGTAGGCTTCGATTTCGGCCTTGGAGAAGAAGTCGTGAACAAAAATCACCTTGGCATTGGCTTTCTGAACAGCTTCAATGTTTTCTTCCAGGGTGTTGTCACGGCACAGCAGCGAAGCACCGATGCGCTCGGCTGCCAGCAGCAGATAAATGAATTCCGGCACAGAACGCAGGAACACGGGGATCTGGTCCCCCTGCTTGACGCCAAGCACCTGCAGAGCGCGGGCGGTGGCGTCCACCTTACGGAACACGGTACCCCAGGTGATATCCACGCCATAGTAGTGCATGGCAACCACGTTAGGGTCTGCAGCGCGCACGGAGAGGTACTGCTCCACGGTGCAGGCCGGAACCTGGATACCGCGCAGAACATCTGGATAGAACTTCATCCAGGGGCGGTCAATGCTGGGCTTGCCAGTCAACATCGCGTTTTCATTCATTGCAATTTCCTCCAAATGTCTTTCCCTTATAGTTGCAGGGAATTAAATTATCCAAATCAAATCACGCCAAACCTTTATGGCGCTTTCCCCTGCTGTGCACATCGTTGCACAGCGTCGCCGAACCATAATGCTATAATTATCTTCGGTGCTGAACATAGTATACCATTCCTGTTTACGGAAAGCACGAGAATCCCATGGCACAAATTTCCAGAAATTGATTCCGCATGATTCACTTTTTTCACATGGATTTTCACGCTTTGGCATGGAGTTTTCTTGCAATTTCATTTTCCTTGGTGCAACAAAAGCCCCAGCTACCGCAGCAGCCAGGGCTTTATGTTTATGCGTATGTATGTTGTATTTTTAGATTTTGTTCATCCAGCTCTCTTGCAGTTCTTCCATTTCATCACTTTTGGCGCGGGTAATCAGATGGATTCCCTGCAGGACATGATGGATGTGCTCCGCAATGGCGTTGCGCTCTTTTGTCACGTTCTGGTCATCCAAATTCCAGACCTGATCAAAATATTCACTCAGGCGGTCTTCCATCACACTGTTGTTGACCATTGCAATCCGGTTGATGGGGCAGTTGTTATCCAGCCGAAGATACGATGCAGCGCCAGAAAGAAACATATTGGGGTCCGCCACATACTGGAAATCGTTCACAATGCGGCCGCTGATCAAGCGGAATTCAAGTTTTTCACGCTGCTTGCAAAGCTGCAGCACATAGCTGATGCACCGGCTGCGCTGATCCGGGGTAAGGTTGACCTTGTAACTGAAAAAGTCCAGCTCGCCGGAAACCGCCATGGAGGAAAATGCAGCTTCATAAATCAGGATGCGGATGTTTGTTTCCTCCACCACACCTTTGGCAAGGTTGTGTACGCTACGCAGCTCCGCAGGGGTAGCACCCAAAAAATCTTTCAGCTCGGCCTCGTGGGCGGTCAGGATCTCTTCAAACAAGTCATCCGGCAGCAGAAGCTCATTCAGGTGGCCGAACATCCACCGCAGATTGGAGGCCAGCAGCGTGTGCATATAGTCGTACTGGCTGATCAGCTGGCGCATGCTGGTATCGCGGAAAAGCTGGTCATCCCGCACGCAGAGCTTGGAGAAGTTATCATACAGGCTTTCGCAGTTCTGCGGATCCTCGGTGGCGGTAACGGCAGCGCAGCGGCTGTGGCTGACCAGCAGGCCGGTAATGGCAAAATCGCCCTTGACCACAAACACCGCGCGCCCGGCAGCCGCGGTGCTGCCAAACAGCTTGAAATGAATATGGCTGAAGTTGGTCAGCACGTTGATAATGAGCGCGGCATCATAGATGGGGTCCCATTTTTCGCGGCTGATATCGATCATCAGCTTGAAATAGACGTTATCATAGCTGCGCTGGTCCACCAGCTGGCCGTTTTGCAGGTTGGCAACTTTCAGGCGGTATTCGCGCGCCATTTCCATCAGGTCCATCACAGCCAAAATGTCCAGCTGGCTGACGCGGCGCAGCACAGGGTGGACCATTTTGGTCAGATATTGCAGCATGTTCAGCTCGGCCCAAAAGTCCGTATAGGGGCCAATGCGCGCCTCGCCGCTGTCCAGTTCCTCTTGCAAATAATCATATTCAGCAATCAGGTTATCATAAATGGCGGCTTTCAGGTCACTGGGGATGCTAACGCTGTATTCCCGCAGCAGCAGGTTACGGCCATCATCGGTGGCTTCATCCACCACGCAGGCACTGATGCCCTCCATCACGCGCTTTTCAGTCTTTTTGGCAGGCAGCATGCGGCCGCTGACCCATTTGCTGATATAGGAAACATCGTATTGCAGGCGCTTGGCCAGGGTATAGTTCTTGACCTCCGCAACTTCCAGCAAATGCTCCAGCAGAATACTGAATCTATTTTTATCATCCATTGCACCAAATCCTCTTCACCCATTTAGTTTGCACTTTTCTTTTATTCTATTATACAAGTTCCATATTTCGATTGCAAATTCAAATGATAACAGGTAAGGAGGAAACGAAGAAAATATATTAAAATCTTTCACAATTCACGGCCGCATTCTTTGGCATTCATGCCAGTTTGTTGTTTTTTTGTTGTTTGAACTGACAAAGTTTGTTTGTTCTGCTTGTGATATCCTCCAAAAATTATACTTCGCGCGCCATATTTGCCAAATTTAGCCGCAGCTTTTTAGTAGGTTTTGCCCTTGCACCGGCCTGATGTGTTCGCCATGTTTTTGTGTGTTGCCTTTATTATGCGGGTAAGGTAAATTGCGATTTTTTAATCGTGTACTATTTCTAGCTTTCGGCAGGGTGGGGTCCCCCGCCCTACTGGCCTGGCAAATATTTCACCGAACCTATGCCCACAAATACAAAAATGCCGCAGCAGACTGTTACATCTGCTGCGGCATTTCTATTTAGGGGTTAATGGGCTGGGTTACAGCTCATTGTTCCGGCTGTGGGATTACTGCCGAATGCCGGTGTTCTTATCGAAATGATAAGTACGGCCGTCGATGACTGCATCGCCCTTAGCCATGGTGCCATAGATCGGGTCGAAATAGTAACGCTTGTCCGCGCTCCAGCCCTTGATCATGTGGCCCTGTGCATCGTAACGGACCCACTTGCCGGTGCCATCGGCGCGGTCAGCCCACTGGCCAGCTTTGGATTCCTGATAGACATCCTTGCTGGTGGCTTTCTTGCCCTGGTCAACGGCGTCCAGCCAGTACCAAGCGTCGGAAGCCGGGTCATAGATTTCCTTGCCGCGGCCATCCAGGCCCTGGCGAACGCCCTTTTCGTACCAGAAGTCAGCGCCGTTGATGGTCAGCCACTGGCCGTCCAGAGCGATACCGGTGTACTCGTCAAATGCGCAAGGTACACCATCAATATCGCCTGCGCCCTTAGCCATAGCGCCGGTGATCAGGTCAAAGTAGTAGGTGCCCTTATCGGTCGTCTGCCAGCCCTTGACCATGTGGCCGTTCTCATCGTAACGGACCCACTTGCCGGTGCCATCGGGTCTATCAGCCCACTGGCCGGCGGCGGATTCCTGGTAAACGTCCTTGCTGACGGTCATTGCGCCGCCCTGGACAGCATCCAGCCAGTACCAGGCGTCGGAATCGGGATCATAGATTTCTTTGCCGCGGCCGGTGGTACCCTGCTTCACGCCGTTTTCGTACCAATACTTCTTGCCGTTTTCTTCAACCCAGCCGTTCTTCTCGCCGAACTTGGCGGTGTAGTCCTTGCCGTTGAAGGTGACAGCAGCGGTGGTAACGCCGCTGGTCTGCTTTACAGTTGCATCCACGAACTGTGCGCTTGCGCAGTTCTTATCGGTGCAGGTAAAGACAGCCATTGCGGTAACGGTGGTCTTTTCAGCAGCGCCGTGAGCGGTGCGCTCCTCGGCCTCAAGAGCCTCGGTTTCGGTGTTGTCGCCGCCGTTCTCATCCGGAGTGGTGGGTTCGGTGGGCTCAGTAGGTTCAGTAGGCTGAACAGCAGTGAAGGTTGCTTCAATCTTCACATAGTTTTCAGGCATAGTGAAGGTGTAAGTGTTGCTAGCTTCCTTAACCTTGGCTGTAATGTCTGTAGGTTTGTTGCCTTCCTGATAAGAAGCACTAGCCAGCTCATATCCAGCCTCTGCGGTAAAGGTAGCAGTAACATTCTCGCCAACCTTGAAGTACTTCTTGCCGCCCTCAAAGGTAACAGAACCATGTTCAGTCGGTGCAACCTCAACACCATATGCAACGATTTCAAACGTTGCGGTGACAGTTACGTTGTCGGCAGGCATGGTGAAGGTGTAAGTGCCGTCAGCACCAGCGGTGCATGCAACTGCAGCACCCTTGCTGTCAGCAACTTTCAGGCCGTCCTCAGCCAGCACAGCCTGAGAGTACATAGTCTCGTCTGCCTTAACAGTCAGGGTAACGGTATCACCTGCTGCGGCGGTTTCCTTATCAGCGGTTACAGTGCCGTTGGTAGCTTTGTTCACTGTCACAGTGTAGGCTTCCGGTTTCTTTTCGACATACTCTGCAGTGACTTTGACATCAGCTGCGGGCATCTTAAAGGTAGCCTTGCCTTCTGCGTTCGGGGTCAGCTTTTCGGTCTTGGTATCTTCGCCGATCTGATAGCTGTAGGTCAGGCTGTCAGCCTTGAGCTGGTAGTTATCAGCTGCCTTAACGGTAACGGTAACTTCGGTGCCTTCAACAGCTGCGGTTGCGCTCACCTTGGTTTCGCCGTTCTCGTTCGCAGTGTCTGCCACAGTAACCTTGTATTCCTTAACAAACTCTGCGCTGACGTTGACGGGGTAAGCAGGCATTGCAAAGGTGTAGGTGTTGGCTTCGGTGCCAGCTTTCACTTCAACGGGCTTCTCGGTGTTGTCAGCGTCTTTGTAGGTAACCTTCACGCTGCCAGCCTTCAGGGCATAGCCGGTTGCGGGCTTAGCAGTCAGGGTTACGGTTTCCTTCTCAGCTGCTTCTTTAGCGGAAGCAGTGATCTCACCATTGGTCAGGGAAGCAACATTGACCGCATAGGTCTTGGCATCTTTGGTAACGCTGATGGTCACATCGCCGTCCGGCATAGTGAAGGTGTAAACCGTCTTAGCCTTTTCGGTGGTAGCTTGGGCTGCGGCTTCGTCCTGCGCTGCTTCCTGAACTTCAGTCAGAGCAACATCGGTATCGCCGGTCTTTGCGGTAACGGTAACGATATCGGTGCCTTCCTTTTCTACGGTCAGGGTAACGGTATCGTCCTTGATGTAGGTGTTGCTGGTGGTGCCCAGGGTCAGCTTAACACCTTCAACTGCATTGGGCAGGGTAACGGTGTGGGGGGTGCTTTCGGTTGCGGTATGGCAATCAGAGCACAGGTACACATTGTTGCCAACGGACTTGGTTTCCAGCTCGTCCAGAGCCCAGGTATGACCCTTGGGCAGTGCGCCGTCAGCGTACTTCTTTTCACCCTTGGTCAGGCCGTACTTGGTGGTGCGGGCCTGGGTGTAAGCGGGGGTATCGCACCATGCTTCAACGGAAACATCAGTGGTTGCGCCGCTGCTCAGGTCGCTGACCATGTCGGACATCGGCATGGTTTCAACCAGGTTAGCGCACCACATGAACTCTTCGTTCTTGTTCTTCTCGTCAGAGCTGCCCATGTTCTGGTTGTAACTCGGGTTGTAGTTCCAGGACTCGGTCTTGTAGCTCTTACGGTTTGCATAAGAAGTGCCGGAGGCATCGGTCTTAACAACCGGCTTGCCATCGGAACCCAGCTCGTCCAGGCTCTTATAGGTGTTGGACAGGTTGGTGCCGACAGAAACGACCAGCTGATCCTTGGTGGTGTTGATGCCGGTGATCACAGTCTGGCCCTGCTGGGTGGTGGTAGCAAAGCTGTAGCTGTCACGCAGGGTCAGGCCAGCCAGAGGATGGTTCTTGAAGGTGCCCAGATACTTCACACTGCTGGTATCCTGGGCGCTATCCATGATAACCATGCTCATGCCGGGAAAGTGGGTATCGGGAACCTTGTTGCCGTCCTTATCCTTGGTCAGCTTAATGCCGCCATAGACGGTGTTGTATTCCTTCACTTCTTCCACTGCGCCGGTGGTCGGGTCCATACGGTAGATGGCGTTGTTGACGTTGAAGTACAGCTTGCCATCATACAGTGCGGTAGAGTGTACCAGTGCGGGGTAGATCCGCTTTGCAGCAGCGTCTGCCAGGCACTCGGTGTTCAGGTTGTTTTCAACCTTGGTATGCTTATCTGCTGCACTGGTATCGATCTTATAGATGGTGCCAGCTTCGGCCAGAACCTCGGCATTGCTGTCGTCATCATTGAAGTTGCTGCTGGTTTCCTTCAGATCGTTGTAGTACATCAGGATGATATCAAACGGGTCATCCGTCTTGGTAAAGCTGCTCATGCTGAAGCCGCCGGGTCTGCTGCTGCTGGAATCCTCTTTGCGGATATAGTAGTTCGCATTACGCGGACGTGCTTCCAGCGTATCGGGGCCCTGGTTCTGCATCTTCTTCATGAACTGCTGCATCTGGGAGTTGTTACCAGAGCTGCCGGAACCAGAGCTGCCGTTGTTGCCGTTCTCGGCCTGCTGGCGGCGCATGTTGTTATACAGGTTCTGGTTGGTCGTGGTATCAACGTAATAGAAGTAATTATTGTCGAAGTAGATGGGGCTGCAGATAGAGGTGAACCAGGTATCCTCGTAGCAGGTATCGGTGTAACGGGTCTCGTTCTTGTTCTCCGCCTTGGTGTAAGAGTAATGCGGCTTGCCGTTGTTCAACACAACATTGCCGTCATCATCCACATCGGGATTCTTGTTCTTGGTGTAGGTGTAGCCATCGTACAGCGAGTCAATGTAATCATAGTACTTGCTGTAACGGCCTTCCAGACCGGAGGGAGAAACCAGGAAGTTGACATGGCGCATGTCGCCTGCGTTCTCAACGCGGGTCTGGGCCATGCACTCGGTGTTCACGTCGTCATAGCAGACGTCAACATAGTACCAGTTCTTGTTGGCTTCGCCGGTGGTCATCGTAGCAGAGTTGCTGTCGCCCTGCAGCTTGTTGACCTTGACTGCGTTGAAGTAGTGGACGTTGTTGAACATGCCGCCGCCGAACGCATTACCGGCAACACTGGTATCAGAAGTATCGCAGTAATACAGGATCTGGGCAAAGTCAACAACAGCGTTATCGCCTACTTCATCGGGGGTCTTCCAGCTGCCGTCATCATTCTTATAGATGCTCTTGTTGTCAGGCAAATTCTGGACCATGTAGTTAAATGCAGCTGCATAGCCCAGGCAGATGCAGCCATACTCAACGCCCTTAGCGCCGATCTCGCCGCCCAGCAGGGCACCGAAAGCAGTCGTCTGGATGGGGTCGTTGTTGCCGCCGCCGGTGATATCGCCCATGGAGCCCATATCAAATTCTGCAACCTGGGAGATCCAGTCGTGCAGGATCAGCAGCTTGGTGACATAGTCAGCGTCACCCAGCTTGGCAACCTGTGCCAAGCCTGCATCACGGATGGCTTTCAGAGCTTCGCCATAGTTCATGACGTAAGACATGAACGCCTGCGGCAGCATGTTCAGCATGAATGCCATGGTGGTCGGCGGGACATCATCGTTCGGATCAATGCTGCACAATATCTTGATTGCGCCCATGGTGCCGGTGATGCTGCCATCCTCGCCCTGCTTCTGAACGCCCTTGGAGGTCCAGAACGGGGCAACCACGCCGAAGTACTCTGCTTCGTCCTGGTTGAACTGCGACAGCTGGAAGTAGTAGTAGTTCATCTGCGCAGTCGAGACATCATAAGTATTGGTGACCTGGTTGCCCTGGTCGTCCACATACACGGCAGTCTTCTGGCTGTCGTACAGCAGCAGGCTGTTCTTGCCCTTGTTGTCGCCGCTCTGATAGGTGAAGTTCACCTTGCTTGCGTCAACCGGGTTGTTCTGCATATCGTACCAGTTGCCGCCGTCCATTGCGGACACCAGGGTAACGCCGGTGCCGCCGGAGGTGGTATCCAGGGTCGGGGTGCCGCCCACATTGATGTAGACGGAATTGTCATTCTGGTCTACCACAACGCTGACCGGCATGGTCATTGCCGGCTGGGTTTTGATTTCTTCGCCGCAGACAGCGCACTTGAAGGTGACGCTGGTGCATTCCCAGTCAATGGTAACGGGAGCGCCGGCAGAAATTTTGCCGGTTTCGCTGTCATAGAACAGCTGGGCGTTGCTGTAGTCATCGGCCAGCTTGCCCTCGACCTTCTTCATTTCCCAGTTGAAGGTAGCAGCAAAGTTGCCATCTGCATCCTTGGACACGACATGGCTCTGGCAGGGCAGGGCGGCAATGTCGTCGGTGCGGGTGGTGGGTTCCTTGTATTCCTTCTTAACCGGGCTCTTGTCAGCGGGCACGCTGGCAGAGTAAACGGTCTTGCCGGCAACGCCGGGCTTTGCCTCGGTGGTATCCTTGGTTACGGTGCCTTCTACCTTCTGGTAGGCATCGTCCTTTTCACAGGTATACACAGCGGTGTAAGCCCAGCCGTCATCGGTCTTGGTCCAGTAACCATCGGGGGTTTCCTTCCAGGTATGGGTGTGGCCATCCTCCGGGTTGGTGTCATTCCAGTACCATTTCGGCTCGCCATAGGTATGGCCGTCTGCAGCGGCGCTGGCAGCAAAGGTATCGGAGTTTTCAGCAACGTAAGCCTGTGCGTAGCTGTCAGCCTGCTGCGCAATCACTTCATCATCGCTGTTGGTCATGGACTCCATCGCAGAGGTCATGCCGGAGCTGCCGGTAAAGGTAACGGCGGTCACAACGCCTGCGGCGTTCGTCTCATAGCCCAGGTCGGTAACGGCGCTGGACAGATGATACGTTTTGATGGTGGCAGCCATCACCGATGCCATCTCGTCCTTGTTCAGGCCATAGGCTTCGGTGTTGATCTTGCCGGCTGCGGCGTTGGCGTACATGGCATCGGCCAATGCATTTTCCAACGCTGCAAGGCTCATGCCCGCCTTGCTCTGTGCAGTCGCTTCCAGCTTGGCATCGTCCTGCTCCAGTTCATGCACTTCACCCTGGGCAGCCAGCGTTTGGGCTGTCTGCTTGATCAGGTCTGCGGTGCTGGTGAACTTGGGCAGGGACTGCACAGCGCTGGCCGCGCTTGCTGCGCTAGCTGCAACAGACTGTGCTACCGAAGAATCAATCTTGGTAGTTTCGGCTGCTGCGGGAAGCGCCACGCTCTGGGCAACCATGGCTGCTGCCAGCACGGATGCACCAAAACGCTGAAGGTTTTTCTTCATAGTTTTATCCTCCCTTAAGTGTTACTACTTTCCCCTTTTGTGTGAAAAGTGGTACGGCAGATGTGCGGCACTTTGCAGGTGTTGATTGCAAAACGCCTGGTTGTGCTCCCCTCGGTCTGGCGATCCCTTGCCGGGCTGCGGCCTGCTTTTGGGGCTTTTGGCCCCGGCACAGCGGCTGACAAAACGTTGTACCGGCTGCATGCCTTGATCCCGCAAATGATAACCTTTCCGACACATCTAGGTATATACATTATATCACAGTTGCCAGAATTTGCATAGTTAATTAGAGCGGTTTCTATGTAAATTTTTGTCCTTGAATCAACTGAAACCTGTTTTTCGCACATTATTTGCGTTGCGGTGCGGTGACCCTTTGGCGGTATTTATTAACATTTTTGAATGGTTTATTCCTGATTTTATCAAATGATTAAACATTTACCCCGATAATGTTCTTTGCAATCTCTTAATCCAATCATCCGGTATTGTGATCGCGCATTTTTTGCCATTTCGGTTTGACTTGTTGTTGAGAGATTTGGCAGAGATTGGAGGAAACTTGAAGGGAAAATTGGAGGTTGAGAATTGCCCATTATAACTTGTACTGTAGAGAGCGTTCCTGACCGTTCCGAAAACTTAGGGATAGATCAACCCTTGCCCCTTAACCGCGACCTGAAATACACCTTCCCAAGGTAGGGCGGTGTGAGTGCCCCCTTCTGCTCCACTTTTTCAAAGTTCCGAATGGTGTCCTCTCCCCTATCTACAATTCCTGATGTTTTCATGATGCCTTCCTTGGTCTTCCACGCCCGGCCTTTGCCCCCTCCCCGCCCCATAAGTCGTACACAACAAAAAGGCCCCTGCCTTAACAGCAGGAGCCTTGAAAGCTATATCACAAGCCGAAAATTACTTCTCGATCTTGGAAACAACGCCGGAACCAACAGTGTGGCCGCCTTCGCGGATAGCGAAACGCATGCCTTCTTCCATGGCAACCGGGGTGATCAGCTCAACGTGCATATCAACGTTGTCGCCGGGCATGCACATCTCAGTGCCTTCGGGCAGGGTGATGATGCCGGTAACGTCGGTGGTACGGAAGTAGAACTGAGGACGATAGTTGTTGAAGAACGGGGTATGACGGCCGCCTTCTTCCTTCTTCAGGACGTAAACATGGCCATCGAAAGTGGTGTGGGGATGAACAGAGCCGGGAACAGCCAGAACCTGGCCACGCTCGATCTGGTCACGGTCAATACCACGCAGCAGAGCGCCGATGTTGTCGCCAGCCTGAGCGAACTCGAGGCTCTTGCGGAACATTTCCAGACCAGTGATGGTGGTGGTCAGCTTCTCTTCCTTCAGACCAACGATTTCCATCTGATCGCCGACATGAGCAGTACCACGCTCAACACGACCGGTAGCAACGGTGCCACGGCCGGAGATGGTCATAACGTCCTCAACGGGCATCAGGAACGGCTTATCAGCAGCACGGTCCGGGGTCGGGATGTAGCTGTCAACAGCGTCCATCAGCTCCCAAATGCACTTGTATTCCGGAGCATCGGGATCCTTGGAAGTGCTCTCCAGAGCCTTCAGAGCGGAACCACGGATGATCGGGGTGTTGTCGCCGTCGAAATCCTGGCTGTCCAGCAGTTCGCGAACTTCCATTTCGACCAGGTCGAGCAGCTCTTCGTCGTCAACCATATCGCACTTGTTCAGGAACACAACGATCTTGGGCACGCCAACCTGACGAGCCAGCAGGATGTGCTCACGGGTCTGCGGCATCGGGCCATCGGTTGCAGCAACAACCAGGATAGCGCCGTCCATCTGAGCAGCACCGGTGATCATGTTCTTGATGTAGTCAGCATGGCCCGGGCAGTCAACGTGGGCATAGTGACGCTTCGCGGTGTGGTACTCAACGTGAGCGGTGTTGATCGTGATACCACGAGCCTTCTCTTCAGGAGCCTTATCGATGCTGGAGTAATCCATGAAATCGGCATCGCCCTTCAGAGCCAGAACCTTGGTGATAGCGGCAGTCAGAGTGGTCTTGCCGTGGTCAACGTGACCGATGGTACCGATGTTGACATGCTCCAAAGAGCGGTCAAATTTTTCCTTTTCAGCCATTGGAAGTATCCTCCTTTAATTCAAACAGATAAAATAGCCTGTTGTAAGGCTATCATACTAGATTTTTCAAGAAAAATCAAGTATTTTGCGCGAATTTGTGCAGAATCAGCCCTTATTGCGCTCGGTCATGATCTTATCTGCAACACTCTTGGGAACCTGCTGGTAATCAGCTGGCTCCATGGAGTACTGGCCACGGCCCTGGGTCTTGGAACGCAGGTCAGTAGCGTAACCGAACATCTCGGACAGAGGAACCATAGCGGTGACACGGGCAGTGCCATCGGTGGATTCCTGGTTCTGGATCGCGCCGCGGCGGCTGTTCAAGTCGCCAATGACGTTGCCCATATACTCGTCAGGAACAACAACGTCAACCTTCATGATGGGCTCCATAATGACGGGATCAGCCTTCTTCATAGCATCCTTGAATGCCATGGAGCCGGCGATGGAGAACGCCATTTCAGAGGAGTCAACTTCATGATAGGAGCCGTCCCACAGAGTGACCTTGACATCCACGACGGGATAGCCAGCCAGAATGCCGGACTTCATCGCGCCCTGGATACCGTTGTCAACAGCGGGGATGTATTCCTTCGGGATAGCGCCGCCAACAATACCGTTGACAAACTCATAACCCTTACCCGGGTTGGGCTCAATCTTGATCTTAACGTGACCATACTGGCCCTTACCACCGGACTGACGTGCGTACTTGGTTTCCTGGTTAGCATCCTTGCGGATGGTTTCACGGTAGGCAACCTGAGGTGCGCCAACGTTAGCTTCGACCTTAAACTCGCGGAGCAAACGGTCCACGATGATTTCCAAGTGGAGCTCGCCCATGCCGGCGATGATGGTCTGACCGGTTTCTTCATCGGTCCAGGTACGGAAAGTCGGGTCCTCTTCAGCCAGCTTAGACAGGGCAATGCCCATCTTCTCGCTGCCAGCCTTGGTCTTGGGCTCGATGGCAACGCGGATAACCGGCTCGGGGAAGTTCATGGACTCGAGGATGATGGGATGCTTCTCATCGCACAGGGTATCACCAGTGGTGGTGTTCTTCAGACCAACAGCAGCGGCGATATCGCCAGCGTAGCAGATGTCGATATCCTTACGGTTGTTTGCATGCATCTGCAGGATACGGCCGATACGCTCGTCCTGATCCTTAACAGAGTTGTAAACAGTGGTGCCAGCCTCAACGGTACCAGAGTACACGCGGAAGAAGCACAGCTTACCGACATACGGGTCAGTCATAATCTTGAATGCCAGTGCAGAGAACGGCTGATCATCGGAAGAAGTGCGATCTTCTTCCTCGCCAGTCTCCGGGTTGGTGCCCTTGATGGCCGCAACGTCGGTCGGAGCAGGCATATAATCAACGATTGCATCCAACAGTTTCTGAACGCCACGGTTCTTGTAAGAAGAGCCGCAGACAACAGGAACGATCTCGTTGGAAATAGTAGCCTTACGCAGAGCAGCCTTGATTTCTCCCTTGGTCAGCTCTTCGCCGTCCAGGTACTTCATCATCAGCTCTTCGTCGGTCTCAGCAACAGCTTCGATCAGCTTGTCATGATATTCCTGAGCCTGTTCTTTCAGGTCTTCAGGAATTTCCTCAACGCGCACATCATTGCCCATATCATCATAGTAGATATCGGCTTTCATGTCGATCAGATCGATGATGCCGCGGAAAGTGTCTTCCTGGCCGACAGGCAGCTGGATAGGCACACCGTTGGCATGCAGACGATCATGCATCATCTGTACGCAGCGGAAGAAGTCAGCACCCATGGTATCCATCTTGTTGACGTAAACCATGCGGGGAACCTTGTACTCGTCAGCCTGGCGCCAAACGGTTTCAGACTGAGGCTCAACGCCACCCTTTGCGGCCAGAACGGTAACAGAACCGTCCAGAACACGCAGAGAACGCTGAACTTCAACAGTAAAGTCAACGTGGCCCGGGGTGTCGATGATGTTGATACGATGACGGTTCTTTTTGAACAGAGCCGGATCGTGCTGGGTCTCGGTGTGGCTCCAGTAGCAGGTGGTTGCAGCGGAAGTGATGGTAATACCACGTTCCTGTTCCTGCTCCATCCAGTCCATCGTAGCAGCGCCGTCATGAACTTCGCCGATCTTATGGTTAATACCGGTGTAGTACAGAATGCGCTCGGTGGTGGTGGTCTTGCCTGCGTCGATGTGGGCCATGATACCGATATTTCGGGTCATTTGCAGGGATACGTCTCTCGGCGTTGCCATGGCTTAAACCTCCTCAGTAAGCAGATCAATAACGGTAATGCGCGAAAGCCTTGTTGGCTTCTGCCATCTTGTGGGTATCTTCGCGCTTCTTGACAGCGCCACCAACGTTGTTGGTAGCGTCGATGATCTCGGCGGCCAGGCGAGCGGACATGGTCTTTTCACCACGGCTGCGGCTGTACAGAGTCAGCCAGCGCAGGCCGAGGGTCTCGCGGCGGGCGGGGCTGACCTCCAGGGGAACCTGGTAGGTGGAGCCGCCGACACGGCGGGCCTTAACTTCGAGGCTGGGCATGATGTTTTCCATGGCCTTCTCGAACATTTCGAGAGGATCGTTGCCGGTCTTCTCTTTGACAGTCTCAAAAGCTTCGTAAACGATCTTCTGAGCGACGCCCTTCTTGCCATCCAGCATGATGCTGTTGACCAGACGGGTGACGAGCTTGGAATTGTAAATAGGATCAGCCAGAACTTCGCGCTTTGCGATTTTACCTCTTCTGGGCATCTTTCTTCCCTCCTTCACATTAATGATATCATCGGTACTCGAAAGTTAAAGAAAACTCCCGTTATGCCACAAAAGGGTCAGCTGACCATTTTATGGCGAAAAGATGTTTCCTTACTTCTTGGCACCGGCCTTGGGACGCTTTGCGCCGTATTTGCTGCGAGCCTGGTTACGGTTTGCAACACCCTGAGTATCCAGAGTACCACGGATGATGTGGTAACGGACACCGGGCAGGTCCTTAACACGACCGCCACGGATCAGGACAACGCTGTGCTCCTGCAGGTTATGGCCGATACCAGGAATGTAGGAGGTGACCTCGATACCATTCGTCAGGCGGACACGGGCAACTTTACGCAGAGCAGAGTTGGGCTTTTTGGGGGTCATGGTACGAACAGCGGTGCAAACACCACGCTTCTGGGGGCTGTTCATGGTGGTGTACTGCTTCTTCTGGGAGTTGTAGCTCTTCTGAAGGGCAGGAGCAGTGCTCTTGGTTACCAGGACCTCACGGCCTTTGCGTACGAGCTGGTTAAAAGTAGGCATTTCTTTTCTCCTTTCTTGATTATTCCGCGCAGTTTTTGCGGGGGTTGTGCTTCCATTTTGGCCGCACTTGACCCCTTAACTCACGCATTTATTATAATAGCGGATAAACCACGCTCTGTCAAGAGTATTCACAAAAAATATTTCAAATAATCGTGCAAGATGCTGATTTTCTGCACTGGGGGTTCTAATTGTGCGCTTAAGGTGTATCTGAAAGCAAAGAATCAGATACACCCTAGGACTTTCCCCTGCTTATTTTGCAGCTTCCAGCTGTGCCACGCAGGCTTCGGCTTCGTCCAGAATGCGGCCGAACTTATCCAGGGCAGCATCCACCGGGGCGGGGGTGGTCAGGTCCACACCGGCATGGCGCAGCTCATCCAGCGGGTAAGCGCTGCCGCCCATGTGCAGGAACTCCAGGTACTTCTTAACAGCCGGTTCGCCGTTCTTCAGGATGCCCTCGGACAATGCCACGGCAGTGGAATAGCCGGTTGCATACTTATAAACATAGAACGGGCGGTAGAAGTGCGGGATGCGTGCCCACTCGTACTGTACCTCGTCATCCACAACCAGCTCCGGTCCAAAGTAGTCCACAATGAGCTTCTTGTACAGATTGTTCAGGGCGGCGGGGTTCAGGGCTTCGCCGCGCTCGGCCATGGCGTGGGCATCGCGCTCAAACTCGGCAAACATCGTCTGGCGGTAGACGGTTCCCTTGAAATTTTCGAGGTACTGATTCAGCAGGGCCAGGCGGGTTGCGGGATCCTGGTTCTTTTCTGCCAGCAGGTGCTCAATGAGCAGGTTCTCGTTGACGGTGGAAGCGACCTCTGCGACAAACAGGGTATAGTCGGCATACTGGGCAGGCTGGGTATGGCGGCTGAACCAGCTGTGCATGCTGTGGCCCATCTCATGCGCAATGGTGGAAACGCTGTCCAACGTACCAGTAAAGTTGCACATGATATAGGGGTTGGAATCATAGCTGCCGCCGGAGTAAGCGCCGCCGCTCTTGCCCTTGTTGGGGAACACATCGATCCAGCGTTCGGCAAAGCCCTTGCGAACGATGGTGCCGTACTCTTCGCCCAGCGGTGCAACGGCATCCAGAACCATCTGCTTGGCCTGGTCATAGGTGTAATGGGCGCTGACGCCCTTGGTCAGCGGGGCGTACACATCATAGTAGTGCAGCTCGTCCACACCCAGGATGCGCTTGCGCAGAGCAACATAGCGGTACATATCTGGCAGGTGCTTGCGCACAGTAGCCACCAGGTTATCATAGACCTGGCCGGGCACGTTCTCCCCTGCCATGGACATGGCGCGGGAAGATTCATAATGACGGACGGAGGCTTCGGCGGTAGCGGTCTTGACAGCGCCGGAGTAAGAGGCAGCCAGCGTGTTGATGTGCTGGCGAAAGCTCTTGTAGTAGCTTTCAAAGGCATTCTTGCGCAGCACGCGGTCATTGGAGGTTTGCAGCAGGATGTAGTTGGAAGCGGTCAGCTCCACATCGTTGCCCTCGCCATCCTTGACGGAATCGAACACCATGTCGGCGTCTTCCAGGTTATCGGCAACATTTTTCGGGGTGCCGAATGCCTCACCGAAAGCAGCCAGCAGCTTTTCTTCCGGGGCGGTCAGGGTGTGAGGCTTTGCACGCAGCAGGTCTTCCAGAGCAAAACGATAGGGGGCAACCTGCTCGTCAGCCATGATGGCATCCAGGGTTTCCTGCGGCAGTGCCAGGATTTCCGGCTGAGCATAGGCAATGGTACCGACAGCCTTTACATATTTGGCGGTAGCGCGGGCATCCATGCTCTGGGCGTCATCAGCACGGGTATCCTCGCTCAGACGCAGGCTGGTGTAGACAGCCAGGTTTTCCAGTTCACGGAACACGCCGATTTCTGCATCATAAAATTCACGAATGCTGGCAGCGTTGTTCAGCTTGCCCTCCCAGGCAGCCAAAGCTTCAATTTTGGGGTCAATGGCGGCAAAAGCCTT
>ERZ772889.1868-NODE-1868-length-17875-cov-4.432884_pt1 | contig 17875 bp, 15 predicted proteins | sample MGYA00512127_ERZ772889 | MGnify/ENA primary metagenome ERZ772889 (study PRJEB29015, sample SAMEA2737689) | human gut metagenome | biome: human gut; feature: human-associated habitat; material: faeces | place: China | collected 2012 ...
TGTTGTTATTTTCATTACAACCTATGACCCCTTTGGACTGAATCGTATGGTGTATTCAATCAAGAATGGTTGTATCGAAGTGCCGGAATTAGAGTATGAGGATGACGCACAGACCATATTCCTGTATACAAGAGGAAGGGAAGGAAACCCGCCGGAGGAATTAAAACAGCTACTACATTACATGGAGCATTCATCTATAGAGAATGCTTCCACCGAGAGTCTGAAAAAGTTACACCGGATGGTAACAGCGGTCAAGCGGGATGGAGAGGTAGGTTTTGCATATATGAAGAGTTTTGAGAGAGAAGAGCGGATTCGAAGACAGGGCGAAGAGGAAGGAAGAAAAGCCGGACTGGAAGAAGGTAAGAAAGAAGGCCTGGAAGAAGGCATTATAAAACTCAGCCGTAAACTAGGAAAAGAAGATACGGAAATTCTGTCATTATTGCAGGAAGAACTGCAGATAGATGAAGAGCAGGCGAAACTTATATTGGAAAAATATCAGCAATAAGTAAATAAAAAGGGGCAGCACTCCTACTGGAGTAGCTGCCTGATTAATTCTAAGTGTAAGTGGATAGCCATTTTATAAGCATCCATATCCCGGTTCTTAAGGGATAATAAAATTTGTTCATGCTCCTGCTGTGCAGTAATTCTTCCATAAGAGGTATTTCCTTCACCATAATAAATGGATTTACTGATCAGGTTATTCAGTGTCATATAGAAGACACGAAGCGGAAGTGTTCAGGGCAGATTCAACCATATCTACAAGATCCGTTTCATTTGGAAGCGTAACATAATTGCCTTTGCCGATTACATTCGTAACCAGTTTTTTCTCGGTAAGAATCTTGATGGCTTCCCGGATGACATTACGGCTGACTCCATATTGTGTTGCAAGAACACGCTCGGAAGGCAGACAGTCACCATCCTTATATTCTTTATGTAAAATTAACTGTTCAATATCGTCGCAATGGACTGGTATAATAATGTTCCCATAGCATTTCCCCTGTTCTGTCAATTTACTGATATTCTCATCCTAAACGTTGTCAAAATAAAATGCAAGGCTTTTATTTATGCGAGTAGTTCGCCAGGTGTGTTTCCCATAATTATAATGCCTGAATGGAAGCCTCTAAAATAGAAAGTCCCTCATCGATTTCTTCTTTTTTGACATTTAATGGAGTGGCAAACCGCATACCATTTCCATTTACGCCACAGTTTAAGGTAAGCATATGGCGTTCTAAGCAGCCCTTCTTTACTTTTGCCCAGATGTCTGGTGCCGGGGTGGAAATCACGGCACTCATTGGAAGACCGCCGGCAATGGCTTTACCAACTGTCATAATATCAGGCACAACGTCGAAGTTCTGGCTTGCCCACATTTTGCCGGTACGTCCGTAGCCACACTGGATTTCGTCGAAAATCAGGAGAATTCCATGTTTGTCACAAATCTCGCGGACACTCTGTACGAATTTCCTGGAAGGAACGACATAGCCGCCTTCGCCCATAACCGGCTCCATATAAATACAGGCAACATCTTCCGGATAGACAACATATTTCAATAATTTATTCAGCTCAAACAGTGCATAATCGGTACGCTCTTCTTCTATCATACCGGCAGGACACAAATCTTTTCCAGGATATGGCACAAAGTAGATATTATCCAGTTTATGGTTTCATCTGCATGTACTCTGCTGCCGGGTAATGTCTGCCGGGTAATGTCTGCCGGGTAGAGACTGCCAGGTAAAGTCTGCCAGAAAACAATAGAAACATTTATTTACCGGATGCCAGTTCCACCGTGTCTTTCCAGAAACGTTTTGGAATATTCTGACTTTGCAGCTTCGGATTCTTTCTTGCTTCAATGGCAATACTGTCAAAGAAACCGCACCAGAGCTTCTGGTAGTCCTTCTCGGCAGGGGAAAGCCGTGTGATAACTTCCTGATTTAAATTGGATGCATCCGTAAGGAAGTATCCACTGCCGGCTTTGTGAATGGCGGCAATCTGGTGTGTTGCATCATAAATCATAAAATGTTCCTGTGGAAGGCGGTCAGTAAAATGTTCTGCCAGAACGGAAATCACCTGATTCTTAGGGTGAATGGTAGAAAACAGGACTCCGTTTTCCAGTTCCTGAAAACGTAAAAAACCAAGCAGATGGTGGGCTTCATTTCCAGTGGAACGGCTCAGCTCAAAGACTCTTGCAATATAAGGATTGCCAAGAGCCTGTAAAATCCGATGACCATCCGGTAAAGAAAATCCATATAAGAGTGTACGGTAAATGCAGTCGGCTTTGTCCGGCTGCTCATTCTTTTTCTTATCATCATGGGCAAGAACCGCCTGAAGAATATCCTGATAGACCCCCATGCCAAGACGGGCAATGATGGTGCGTCCGACCTTTTCGCTCTTTTCGGAATCCGGTGCTACCGTAATATATTCAGAAAAGAGTTCGTAAGTTATCGTATCATTGATACAAAGCTTTATATTTTTGTGCCCGTATCTGCTGGCCCAGGCATCATAGATGCCGGTAAAGATGCCATCGATGGAATCTTCACATAGAAATATATTCATGAGAAAAAGTCCTTTCCTGTTTACTGAAAAATCATGGTTATAGCAGTTTATCCGACGCATAAATCGTTGGTGGTCAGTTTAAAATCACTTAAAGCATCTTCATCAAAGAAGGAAATCTGCTTATAACTGGAATCCCGTATTTCCTTCGGAATCTGAGTTTTATCCTGCATCAGACAGCTGCAGATGTAATCTTCATTTTGTGGAATGGAATACATCATACGACCGGAGCAGGTAATAAAGTAGGCAGCCCGTTTTAAGACAACTCCGATTTTCTTTAAATCAGAAAAGTCAAGGCGGCTGTGCCGGCGGGCTTTTACAATGCGGTTGGCGGATTTCACACCAATGCCCGGAACACGTAGTAAGGTGTTGTAATCTGCCCGGTTAATCTCTACCGGAAAGGCTTCTAAGTGGCGGAGTGCCCAATCGCATTTCGGGTCTAAGAAGATATTAAAATCCGGACGGTCTTCGCTTAATAGCTCTCCGGCAGAAAAACCATAGAAGCGAAGCAGCCAGTCTGCCTGATACAGGCGGTGTTCCCGCAGAAGGGGCGGACCACCGGGAAGGGTTGGCAGATTGGAATTGTGATTTACATTGACAAAGGCTGAGTAGAAGACTCGTTTCAACTGGAAATTCTGGTACAAGCCTTCTGCTACCTTTATAATCTGATAATCGTTTTCCGGGGTGGCACCGATAATCATCTGGGTGCTCTGGCCTGCCGGTACAAATTTCGGGGTCTTATGGTAAACCATCAGCTCATTCTGATTTTCCATAATGCCATTCTGAATCAGACGCATGGGCTTTAAGATGGTTTTGCGGGACTTATTTGGTGCAAGAGCCTTCAGTCCGTCTGCGGTCGGAAGCTCCAGATTAATGCTCATACGGTCAGCAAGAAAGCCTGCTTTTTCAATGAGAACCGGGTCGGCACCGGGAATAGCTTTTACATGAATATATCCGTTAAAATGATGGTGGACACGGAGCTGGTAAAGTGTCTGATAAATCAGCTCCATGGTATAATTCGGGCTGATGAGAATACCGGAGCTTAGGAAAAGACCTTCGATATAATTTCTGCGGTAAAATTCCATGGTAAGGGTACAGACTTCGTCCGGTGAAAAGGAAGCCCTTGGCACATCATTGTTGCAGTTATTCTGGCAGTAGGCACAGCGGAAAATGCATTCATTGGTAAAAAGAATCTTAAGCAGGGAAATACAGCGTCCATCGGCAGAGAAGGTATGGCAGATTCCGGGAGCAATGGAATTACCCATGCCATGGCCGTTTCCCTTGCGGTCTACACCGCTGGAGGTACAGGCAACATCATATTTGGCGGCATCCGAAAGGATGGTCAGTTTTTCCAATAAAGACATGTTTTCTGTTATATTCAAAGCAATCGCCTTTTCTATAAAATCTCCAATAATAGTTGCGTAGAACTATTTTCCTCTGTTATCATAAAAAGGACTGGACAAATCAGAACGTTTGTTCTAAAATGATTGTAACACAGAAATATGCAGTTGGCAACAAAAATCGAACGTTTATTCGAAAAAAAGATAGAAAGAGCGGTTAAATAAAGGAGCAGGCATGGCGGAATTAGGAAATCCACAGAATACAATAGAGGTACTGCAGAAGTACCGGTTTAATTTTCAGAAGAAATTCGGACAGAATTTTTTGATAGATACTCATGTGCTGGATAAGATTATCGATGCATCCGGAGTGACGGAGGATGATTTTGTATTGGAGATTGGTCCGGGAATCGGAACTATGACACAGTATCTTTGCGAGAGGGCAAGAGAAGTGGTTGCGGTGGAGATAGATAAGAATCTGATTCCGATTTTGTCGGACACACTGAAGAATTATTCCAATGTAACAGTAATTAATGAAGATATTTTAAAGCTTGATATCTGTAAGCTGGCAGAAGAGAAGAACCAGGGAAAGCCAATCAAGGTAGTGGCGAATCTGCCTTATTATATTACCACACCGATTATTATGGGACTGTTTGAGAGCCATGTGCCAATCGACAGCATTACGATTATGGTGCAGAAGGAAGTGGCAGAACGTATGCAGGAGGGACCGGGAAGCAAGGAATATGGAGCACTTTCACTTGCAGTACAGTATTATGCGAAGCCGGAAATCGTGGCAAATGTACCACCGAACTGTTTTATGCCAAGGCCGAATGTAGGCAGTGCGGTCATCCGTCTGACCCGGCATGAGAAGCCGCCGGTAGAAGTGGAAGATGAGAAACTGATGTTCCGTATTATCCGGGCATCCTTTAACCAGCGCAGAAAGACACTGGCAAACGGACTGAATAATTCCCCGGAGATACATTTGCCGAAAGAGGTAATACAGGAAAGTATCGTAAGCCTTGGAGTTCCGGAGAACATTCGTGGAGAGGCACTGTCCTTAGAGCAGTTTGCGGAACTTTCCAATGAGATAGGACAGCGTATGAAACAGTAATATTTTACTGGTATACATCCATTTCTGTTACATATATATGTAGAACAGGAGTGGACAGGATATGAAAGAAAAAATAAAAATGATACTGTGTCTGTGCCTGATTATTGCAGGATTACCGATACTTATGACCCTGGTGTTCCAGGGAGATGAGATATTATTGGATACAGACAGCAATGAAATACAACATAAGAGCAGTCATCCCGATGAAGAAGAGAAGATGGCTGCTCTTGTGTCTATTCTGGCACGGGATATCCCGGTTACCTATGAAGAAGAAGCGATTCGTGCGCAGGCAGTTATTGTGCGGACCAATTATGAATATGCCATGTCGCAGGGAAAAGCACCGGAGACGGGACTGAGTGTTGCAGAGCAGACCAAATTGTTTGGAAATGAAAATTATAATCGATATTATCAGAAATTAGAAAATTGCCTGATAGATACCGAGGGGGAAGTCTTAACATATCAGGGACAGGAAATTGAGGCTCCCTATTTTGCAGTCAGTGCAGAGAAAACGAGAGGGACAGAGCTTCCTTATCTCAAAAGTGTGGAATCCATATGGGACATTACATCAGAGGATTTTCTTAAGGTGGAATTCTATGATGCAGGAGAACTGGTGGATACCTGCAATCAGGCATTTCCGGAAGCAGGACTTACAGCGGAGGACTGGGTGAATACGCTGGTGGTGACAGAGCGGGAAGAAAGCGGATATGTAAAAACCATACAGGTTGGGAACAGTAGTGTCAGCGGGGAGGAATTCCGCAAGACATTTTCCCTGAATTCCGGCTGCTTTTATATCAGGGAAATCGATGGCAGGGTACGTATTGTGACCAAAGGCTTAGGACACGGTTATGGACTTAGCATATATGGAGCAAATGAGATGGCAAAAGAGGGAAAAACTTATCAGGAGATTTTAAGCTATTATTATTCCGGAATTGAAATTACAAAAAAAGAATGAAGTATAAAGAAGAATAAACTATAAAGAAGAATAAAATACGAAAAAACTGTTCATACTTATAAAAAATAAGATATGGATGGTGAGAAAATGAAAGGAAGAAGATCATGGATGATTGCTCTGGCTGTCATGGTACTGGCAGCAGGAGCAATGACAGCAGTATATAATTATTCCCAGAAGGAAGAAAAAAAGCAGCAGGAAAATGTTGCAGATAAGGATGCAGGAAAAGACAAAGGCAATAAGAAAGAAGATGGAACTTCGGATGATTTTGTGGCAACGCTTCCAAAGACAGAGGAAGAAGCATCGGAGAAACTGGCAGAAGCAGACAGTATCATAAAACCTTCTGATAACGCAGTTGCTTCAAAGGATTCGGATGGACAGGCACAGTCCGACAGCGGGCAGACAGAAGAAGAAAATGTGGCAAATGCAGCGACTGAGGCAGAAAATGAGCCAGAGACAAAGGCGGCAGCAGCCACCACAAAAACACTGCATTTTGCGGAAGAGGATGGGTTAAACTGGCCATTGCAGGGCAATGTAGTCTTAAATTACAGCATGGATCAGACCGTGTATTTTGCGACTCTGGATCAGTACAAATATAATCCGGCAGTGATTATTGCCGGAGAAGTAAATGACAGGGTATCCGCAGCCGCAGAAGGAAAGATAACTGATATTTCCAACAGTGCGGTTACAGGATGTACCGTGACCATGGATTTAGGAGATGGTTACAGTGCCATTTACGGGCAGCTTAAGGAAGTGCCGTATGAAGTGGGCGACATTGTCGGCAAAGGAAAACTGGTAGGTTATATTGCAGAACCGACGAAATATTATTCCGTGGAAGGAAGTAATCTTTATTTTGCCTTGCAGAAAGATGGCGAACCGGTAGACCCGGTAAGCTTCTTTGAGTAAAAGAGCCATACTTGAAAAAAGAGCCGCATACCTATATAATAAAAGACATTAAAAAATACGAAAAAGGGTGCGCAAAAAGATGGATTTTAATGCTTACAGCAGCGAAGTATTGGAATGGTTAGAGGGTGTCCGGAAGAATCGGGGAACAGATGCCGAGAAAACATTGATGCTATGTAAAAATATAAGAGATTATGCCAGAGAGCAGGATGATGAGAAACTGTTAGGCTATGCCTATTATTACAGTGGCGAGACATATTATCTTCTGAATGATGTGGATAAACTGTTTCGCAATCTTTCCTGTTCCCTGCCATACCTGGAGCATTCCAGACAGCATGGTTTATTGGCAAGAGCCTATAATATTCTTGCCATTACTTCCATGAATCGTGGAAATGCTCCTTTTGCCATGGATTATTATCTGAACGCCAGAATGTATTGTGAAAAATATAAATTATATGATATTGGTATTATTATCAATATTAATATCGGTATGCTTTATAATAATTTTGGGGAATACCGGCAGGCAGAAAAATATTTAGGGCAGGCATATGATTTATTACAGAAGAATAAGGAAATACCGGAATATTACAGTTATCTTCTGAATATCTATATAGGACTGGGAAACAGCTGCTTTTATCAGGAAGAGTATATGCAGGCACAGGAATATGCACTGCGGGCAAAAGAGGTGTGCAGTGGACATCTGGAGGAGTTAGAGCAGATTGCCTTTGCCTGCTTTGAAGCAAGACTCTGTAATGCCATGGGAAAGAAAGAAGAATGTGACCGGAATATAGCAATTGTGCAGAAGGTATCAGATACCAGAATGCCGATTCTTGATATTTTTGATGATCTTTATGCTTATTGTGAGATGCTGTTAGATACCAGAAAGGAAGAGGAATTCTGGAAATTAGTAGAACTTTTAGAGAAGATGGCAAGGGAAGCTAAGATTATTTATATGCAGAAGCGGATTCTGACTTTAAAAATCCGTTATTATAAGCGGCAGGAAAAGAATCGTGAATATCTGCAGGCATGCGGCTTGTTTTTTGAATTGTCCGAGATACTGGAAAAAGAGAATAAATATATTATGACCTGCATCTTAGATATGCGTTATGCATTGGAAGAGACGAACCACAGCAGAAAGAAGATGGAAAAAGAAAACAGGATTCTCTTAGAGCAGTCCCAGACCGATGCACTGACCGGAATCCCAAATCGCTATCGGTTAGAACAGCATGCGCAGAAGGTATTCGAACATGCCATGGCAGAGAAAATCCCTGTGGCAGTGGAAATACTGGATATCGATTATTTTAAACAATATAATGATAACTATGGACATCAGAAGGGTGATTTATGTATCTGCCGTGTAGCAAAGGAAATTCAAAAGTTAGCGGAAAAGGATGGTATTTTCTGTGCTCGGTATGGAGGGGATGAATTCATTTTAATTTATGAGGGATATTCCAGAGAAGCCGTAGTTATTCTTACAGAAAAATTAAAACGCAGCATCCGTGACCTTGATATGGAGCACGCTTTTTCAGCGGCACAGCATTATGTATCCATTTCCCAGGGAGTCTGTTATAATATACCGGATGAGGAAAGAACGATGAAGAACTTTTTACAGAAAGCCGATGATTTACTCTATCAGGTAAAGGAAGAAAACCGGGGAGGAATCTGTATTGGAAGCTGCCGGTAAATGGAACATACATAAGAAAACTGCATAAGATAAAATGTAACGGCCAAAAATCCGCAATCGATACTTTTTTACCAGTTTATGGAATATGAGTAAGATACTTTTTTGGTCGATTGCTTTATATAGAGATAAGACTGGGCGGTGCCCGGTCTACATAGGAAGGATTACATGAAAGAGAAACATAATTACACTTATATGGTGCTCTGCCGGGATGGGAGCCTCTATACCGGCTGGACGACTGATATCGACAAGCGGATTGAAGCACATAACAGTGGAAAAGGAGCAAAGTATACCAGAAACCGGGGACCGGTGGAGCTGCGGTATTTAGAGGAATCCGGGACGAAGGAGGAGGCCATGCAGAAGGAAGCAGCCTATAAAAAGCAGACCAGAAAGCAGAAGGATGCGCTGATTATGTCGAAGAAAAATCTGTTGCAGTAAATTGACAAGCAAAAAACAGTCTGTTATGATTAGCCGCGGTGGCTTTTTATAAAGTTACTGGAGAACAGGTTACTGACAGATGGGAAAAAGTTCCCGCAACAGGAAGGAAAAGAATGAATACAATCAGATTTGATGAATTAGATTTAAATCCGCAGATTTTAAGAGGAATTGCGGACATGGGATTTGAAGAGGCAACACCGATTCAGAGCCAGGCAATCCCGGTGGTTTTATCAGGTGTGGACGTTATCGGACAGGCTCAGACCGGAACCGGCAAGACAGCAGCTTTTGGAATTCCGATTTTACAGAAAGTAGACCCGTCTTTACGGAAAACGCAGGTTTTGATTTTATCTCCCACCAGAGAGCTCGCCATTCAGGTGGCAGACGAAATCCGTAAGCTGGCAAAATATATGCACGGTGTAAAAGTGCTGCCAGTGTATGGTGGACAGGACATTTCCCGCCAGATTAAAGCCCTAAAGGGTGGCGTACAGATTATTATCGGAACACCGGGACGCTTGATGGACCATCTTCGCAGAAAGACCATCCGCCCGGATTTTGTCCATACCATCGTCTTGGATGAAGCGGATGAAATGTTAAATATGGGATTCCGTGAGGACATAGAAACTGTATTAGAATATATTCCGGGAGAGCATCAGACCGTACTGTTTTCTGCAACCATGCCAAAGCCGATTCTTGACATTACAAGAAAATACCAGCATGATGCAGTCAATATCAAGGTTGTAAAAAAGGAACTCACCGTAGCCAACATTGACCAGTACTACTATGATGTAAAGCGCAAGGATAAAGTGGATGTCCTTACGAGACTTTTGGATTATTATAATCCGAAGCTTTCATTGGTATTCTGTAATACCAAGAAAATGGTCGATGAGCTGGCAACGGAATTATCCGGCAGAGGCTATAGTGCAGAGGGACTTCATGGAGATATGAAGCAGTCCCAGAGAGACCGGGTCATGAATAATTTCAGGAAAGGAAAGACGGATATTCTTATTGCAACGGATGTGGCAGCAAGAGGAATTGACGTAGATGATGTAGAGGCGGTATTTAATTATGACCTGCCGCAGGATGATGAATATTATGTACATCGAATCGGAAGAACCGGACGTGCAGGCCGCTGTGGTAAGGCATTTTCTTTTGTAAAAGGCAAGGAAGTCTATAAATTAAAAGATATCCAGCGTTACTGCAAGACAAAGATTTTAGCACAGCCGATTCCATCTACCGATGATGTGGCACAGATAAAGGCTGAAAATATCATGGAACAGATTGGAACTATCATTGAGGAAGAGAATCTTTCTGATATGATAGAGCTGATTGAGAAGCAGGTAAATGAAGCTGATTATACTGCCATGGATATTGCAGCAGCCTTCCTCTATCAGGCAATGGGAGCAGGGGAGAGTTCTTCTGAAAAAGAAGAATACGACTTTGCCAATACCGGTGCAGAAGAGGGAATGGTAAGACTGTTTATCAACATTGGAAAGAAAGATAAGATTAAGCCGGGAGATATTCTTGGCGCCATCGCCGGAGAGTCCGGTATGCCGGGCAGACTGGTGGGAGCCATTGATATGTTTGATAAATATACCTTTGTGGAAGTGCCAGGAGAATATGGAAAAGAAGTCTTAAATGCCATGAAGCATGCGAAGATAAAAGGAAAAGCTGTCAATATGGAACCGGCAAACCAGAAATAAACAAAAAATGAGGGACACGATTTACGTGTCCCTCGCAGTTTTTATACCCGTGAAAACATTTTCTTAAGAAGGGGGTTCAAAGGCTGTATATGGGAAGGGTTCAGACCATTAATATCAATGGTATAAGAGCCGTTAATCTGTCGTCCCAGACCAAATCCTAAGAGAACCGTCTTGTCAATCTGGTACATATCCCCGTAGTTATACTGATTATAAATATCGTCAAGGGAAAACAGTTCATAGGTCGCACCGTTATTCTCAGGCATAGAAAATACCACGGTTTTCACACCGGTCTGTGGATTTACATAAATATCAACAACCTTGAACAGCCGCAGGGATGCAGATACCGCATCGGCTTTCTGGCGTTTCTCCTTTGGAATAAAGAGGTAGCGGAACAGGATAATGCCACCGAAGATACCAAAGATAGCCAGGAAGGACATTTGAAATTTATGCATAATAGTACCCATTACGATACCATCAAGACCGAATAGCAGAAGTCCGCTTCCAATCATGACGCCCTGCACCTGGTCATTTTCCAGATTCATCGGAATCAGAAGCAGAACAAATCCCAGCAGAAGAAATGCTGTAAAAAGCCAGACATCGCCTTTGTCACTGAGAGGAATATAGGACTTCGTCAACCAGTCATATTTGACAAGCACATAATTATCAGGGTCACTGTTATTGTAGAAAATCGGAATCTTTTCGCCTTCCATCGGAACATCCTCTTCCGTAAAGACCTCATCGGTAACCGGAGTATAAACCGTTCCGTTCACGTTATAGGTTAAAAAAGCCGAGTAGTGGTAATAAACATTATCATTGCTGTCCTCATGTTTGTATTCCTTCAGAGAGAGAACCTGTGCAGACCAGGTGGTGTAGTTCTTATACTTTGCCCCATAAGTAAAACGATGAACCACTCCAAGATACAAGGCTCCTGCAGTTAAGACCGCCATAACGGCAGCAATAATGTAGATGGTACTTTTTTTCACATATCTTTTTACAATCATAAACCTTCTCCTTCGTATATTATTGATTTACAAAATTTTTAATTTTATCCCGTTTATCGATACCTAACTTTTCCAGAATTCCTGATATATAATGCTTAACTGTGTTTATTGAAAATCCTAAATATTCTGCAATTTCCTGATTGGTCCAGTTCCGGCATGCCAGCATTGCAATGGAAAACTCCAATGGAGACAGGAGATCCGTCACTGTTTTTTGCATCTTAGGATTGTGGATTTTCATCCAGCCACGATGAAATGAGATTATCCTGCCTGCCAACTGCTTATAAATCTCTGGTTCTTTTTTTCGGACACAGACCTCCAATAATCCCTGTAACAGCCCATGATACTCAATAAATGTCTCCCAAAATCTATCCGGTCTGGCCATTTCCCATGCAGAATTTACTGAGTGTATGTCTTCTTTTTGTTCTTTCAGATTAATCTGACACATTGCCTGCACACAGTTCAGATATATTATGGGTATGGGATATGTCGTATCTGCCATCAAAAAAGCTCCCTGGACAAGCCCCTTTGCCCGGGCATATTCCTGCCTTAAATAAGTTTCATGTGCCAGAAGGCTGATTGCAAACAATCTCTGTCCGGTCGGAAGATATGGGATATACTGCAGAAACGGCGGTACCTTTTTTTCTGGCGTAATATGAAGAAAAATATTAGTTACATAATAGGCAAACAGACAGGACGCCTTTTGCTCCATCGTTGCATTTTCCTGTACCACTTGAACCATGCATCGCTGTATATCCTCTCTGGCCTGTTGTGCCGCTTTGGAATCTCCAATTGTCAGATTGGCAAAGGTATAGAGCATATCTGCAGATAAACGAAGCATGATATCTTCTTGTGACAAATATGGTTTCACAGTCTCTGCACACAGTTCTGCATTGGCAGAAAAGTAATAATATTCTGCTAATGCAATCTGTGCTGATTCTTTATCTTCCATTTCTTTAATTACTTTTTCAGCGTTTCCTGGCTCAAATGTGCTTCCGGTTAAAGGAAGTACGGCTCTGTCCGATAATATCATCGTATCCCCGTTCCTTTCAATGAAAAATTTTCCTATCCCAATTTTTGATTGCTTTAATGATTCCAGATATATTTAAGTATATCACAAGTGGGGCATATAGCACATCTTTTCTTCCTGACACCACAATCATGAACACTACAATCTCGGTACTCCTTTTTTGATAACATGACCATCATTTTCTGGTAATACAATGGTTCTATATTGGAGCATTTTTGACGGAATGAAAGATGCTCTCTATATAACGTTTCCTGTAAAATGATACAGTTTGTTACATAGAGAGCATTTTTATGGGGTAATATTTATTTACAAATGTTTCTTTTTACGATAATAAACGGTACCAGCAATAATAATTTCTGAAACAATCAGCCATGCCGCCCATACCAAAGGATTATTATAATCCCCTGTTTTCGGAGACTTATCCGTAGTCTGCTTTGTATTAGTTTGAGTTGCAGGCTGGGTATTTGAGGCTGTAGCCGTTTCCTGATTTTTATTGTCTGGATTCTGGTTTACGCTTGCCTGGATGGTAAACGTAGTACTTGCAGAACCATCTGTCCACAACATTTCCAGGTTATGTGTTCCGGCAGTCAGTGTATTCAGGTAAGAGGATTTCAAAGTAACAATGGTTGAACCGGACTTCACATCATAATTATCTTTTCCAATCTGAACACCATCTACTTTGATTCCGGCAAATTTAGAGAACTCTGCATCCACCCGGATGGTAAGGCTGTTGCCACTCTGCAGGACATAGCTGCTTTCAGATCCTTCTATAATTTTATAAGAAGTTTTGGTTTCTTCAGTTCCGGTTTTTACCGGCGGGATTTCGACTGCAGTTTTAGCATAATTACAAACTGTACACTGCTCATGCTTAGAACCTTTTTCCGTAGACGTAGCTTCCTTGTCGATTACCCAGGTAAAGCTATGTCCGGATTGATTTATTTTTTCACCACATTCACAGGTATTCCAATGATTATCCGCATCGGAATGCCATCCGGTACGGTCTGCTGTATGCTCTGCTGATTTTGCGATTACAACATCCAAAGAAGTAATCATATTTGCTCCACTTGCATCACTGAAATAACCACCGCAATTTGCACAGACCCAATATTGTATATTTCCCTCTGTCAGATGAGTTGCTTCTTTTCTGTCAACCTTAGACAGTGTATGTCCGCCAAGATAACTGCCGCAGATATTTGAGAGCAGGGAGGTTGTGTCTGCTGCCTTAATCTGATTGGAACCAGGTGTTCCACTATCCGCACCTACAGCATTGAGTGAAGGGTTCTTCTTTTTATCAAAAGCGCAGCCAGCAGTGGTGCCATTATTATCATATCCAATGAATCCACCCGGTGCAATTGTTGGATGAGAACCTGTTACAGTACCTGCAGCATTACAGTTCTGAATATTTCCTTCGGTATTTGTACCGGAAAAGCCACCGGTTTTCGGCTCCCAGCCTGCCACCGTACTCTTTACATTACCATAGGAAACACTGTTACGAATCTTTCCTTTTTCCAGATATCCGACAAAACCACCGGTATTCCAGTTATTTGCCTCAACATTGCCATAAGATGCACAATGCTCTATTTCCACACTGGCGTCGGACTCAAATACACATCCGGCAAACCCGCCGGTTGACCATCCTCCGGATACGCTGCCTTTGGCGGTACAGTTTTTGTAGGAGCCCTGGAAAACATTTCCGATGAATCCACCACTGATACACCTTCCTGTCACAGTAACATCCGCGGAACAATCCGAAACATGGGCACGGCTTGCATCACCAATCAGCCCTCCGGCACCGTAAATATCCGGACTGGCACTTGCATCCGTGGAATTTCCGGCATAGATGGTAGCATTTTCAATACAGAAATTTTTCAGTACTGTTTCATCAGATACAGCTACTACGACACCAAACAAGCCGGCACAGACGTTATTTCCCCGTTCATCCACATATAAGCCTGTAATGACCTGATTATTTCCATCGAAATATCCTGAAAAAGCTTTGGAACTTGCATTTCCATAACCGATAGGAATCCATCTCTTTCCGCTCAAATCAATTGGAGCGGTCAACTTAAAATATTCCCCCGAATGTGTTTGCTCAGGTACTCCAGAATTTACTTCTGATGCCAGCTTTGCAAGCTGTCCTGCCGTAGCAATCTGATATGGATCATCCTTTGTACCGCTGCCGCCAGCAAAGTCAGCTGCTGTAAAATCTGTCCATTTCTCTGTTGTAACATCTGCCCGGGAAGTTATCGGTGTCAGTGTAAACAACATACAGACTACCAAAACCAAACCTAGTAACTTTTTTCTTTTTCCCATAATTCGTCCTTTCCTTTTAATGATTTTTAGTAAGATTCAAACCGACAAAATCAAGGTTTACGATTTTATTTTACCAATTTCATTTTTCTTTGGACATGCCCGTTTTGACAGAAAAAAGTGCCTGTTTTATTGTATTTAATCTATAATTCCGGAATTGGAAATAATTCTTCCGGGGTACCAAAGTGGGCACCCAGAGGGTTCATATATTTTGTCCACTGAAGTTTCGTCTCGTCAATGTACATATTTTCCTCATCACCAATGCCATAGTTTGGAATGCCGTTATTAGTGCCCTCTAAGAAGTCTTTAAAAGCATCTACATCAAGGTCACCGTTCAGATAATCCATCCAGAAATTGTCATGGGCTGCAAATAAAAGTTTGTCCATTCGTGGAGAAGCCCAGCCTAAGAAATCACAGGCAGCCTCATACTGGGAATCGTCTTCAAATTCAATTTTCCATTCGTAAGTATCAGCCCCATTTTTGATGCAGCGGATACCTTTTTCATCCATGGCAACCATATAAAATACATCTTCCGCATCTTCATCAGATTCATTTGTGGCATCTGTCGGAAACGTAACCTTAAGGGTATCGGATAAAAGCATATCGATAAGAGGCTGGGCTGGTGTATCATTTACAATGCTTTTCTTTGCTGTCTCTGCCATTTCCTTATCCTTAACTTCTTCTTCCTCTTCAATAGCTTCCTGTAAAGCTTCTTCCGCTTTATCAAAGGAGTCTAACAGCTTGTCCCATTCCTTCATGCTGAAAGACTGACCACCGATTTGAAAGCTCTCTTCGGTTTCACCATTTTTCATTTTGTTATAAATATTTTCTTTCCATTTTGCAATTTCTTCAGCCGGATTTACCGTAGCTGTAGAATCCTCATCCTCATTCATTTCAGAAAGCTTTTCCTGCACAAGCTGTTGAAAATGAGTCAGCCATTCGTTATCCTCAGTATTGTTATCCGGGTCAGTGGACAGAAAACCGAGGTAGTCCATTGGGGAGTTGTTGTTCCATATTGAGTTAATTGCCATAAGAGCTCCTTTCAGAAGTTGTTGTCTGGTGATTGCAAAAGAATATTTGTAACTTGTAAAGATTTCAGGGATTCAAAGTGCATTCTGGGTTTATCTGGCGTAAAATGCCAGCAGTTCTTAGGTACATGTTTTTCTTGCTGTCAGGCTGTCTTTCCGTTGCTTTGACACAATCGCAGTACTGTCCGTCGGGTACGGATGCGGATAAAGCCTGCAAGGGGCACTAAGAATTTCGGCAGGATAATCTTTTGTCTGGCAATCGGCGCAAATTCACATCCGTGTTCATATGCGCCTCGCCGGCACTTCCCTGTGCCGGCGTTGCCTGTTGCCAGACGAAATTCCAAGTGCCCCTAACAGCCTTTAAGATGCATCCGCACTTCGACGAACAGTCCTGTGATTTGTCAAACATTGGAAAGACCGGCTTAATAAACAAAAGAAAAACATGTATCTTAGAGCTGCGGTATTTTATGTCAAAACCCAGATACACTTTGAATATCCTGATAAATTTACAATCCATACATTTTTGCAATCATCAGAAAAAAATAAAGACACTTTATCTCAATCAATCCCTTGAAATAAAATGCCATCCATGTAATAACTTTATCGACCAATCGATTTAAATACATTAGAAGAAAATGTTGATTTCTTCAAAAAATGCAGGTAGGATAGAAGAAAAGGAGTAGGAGGACGGGCAGTATGGGAAAAATCATTTTTCTGGATGTTGACGGAACCTTAGTGGATTATGAAAATCATTTGCCGGAATCAGCAGTTCTTGCGGTGCGGAAGGCAAGAGAAAACGGACACAGAGTGTATATCTGCACAGGAAGAAGTAAAGCAGAAGTCTATGAGAATATCTGGGAAATCGGACTGGATGGAATGATAGGCGGAAACGGAAGTTATGTGGAAGATCATGGACATGTGGTTATGCACCAGATGATTACGCCGGAGCAGTGCCGCCATATTGTGGACTGGTTAAAGGAGCGCGGACTGGAATTTTATCTGGAAAGTAATGCAGGACTGTTTGCAAGTGCCGGATTTGAAGAGGATGGAGAACCTGTGATTCAGGAATATTCCAGGCGGAAAGGCAAAGAGGGCGCAGATAAAATAAAGGTACGGGATGCATTTCCGGAAATGATTTTTGATGGAGAACTGTACCGGGACGATGTAAATAAAGTAAGCTTTATCTTAAATCAGTATCAGGATTATAAAGATGCCGTGGTGGAATTCCCGGATTTGCAGGCTGGAACATGGGGCGGAGCCGGCGAAATTGCATTATTTGGAGATTTGGGCGTAAAAAATATCACCAAAGGAAATGCCATTGCGCATCTGTTAGAATATCTTCATGCAGATGTGGCAGACACCATAGCTTTTGGGGATGCCAAAGTGGATATTCCTATGTTGGAATACTGTGGCTATGGTGTTGCCATGGGAAGCGGTGGAGACGAGATAAAGGCTATGGCAGATTATGTCACCGGGGATGTGGATAAGAATGGATTGTATGATGCATTTGAAAAATTGGGGTTGCTATGAAGAAAAATATTGGTATATTCTTAGTGATGTGTATCATGTTGACTGCGTGTAAAAATGATAAGTTTCCTTATGATGATGAATTGGATGATTCTGAGAAGAATGAAATAAGTACAGAGTATAACTCGGTAATTGACAGAAAAATTGCCGATACAAAAGATGAAAAAATAAATATCGCCTATGATGAAGCACTTTCTGAGTATGAGGGGTATCTTGATAATGTAAAATTATTTGAGGAAAACTATAAAAATCAGGATTATGATGGAGATGGAAAAACAGATCGTATTTTCCAGTATTTCAGAAATGATAATAAGAA
>ERZ772889.1871-NODE-1871-length-17860-cov-23.685650_pt1 | contig 17860 bp, 13 predicted proteins | sample MGYA00512127_ERZ772889 | MGnify/ENA primary metagenome ERZ772889 (study PRJEB29015, sample SAMEA2737689) | human gut metagenome | biome: human gut; feature: human-associated habitat; material: faeces | place: China | collected 2012 ...
AGGAAGCCGGGGCGGTTTTTTGCGCTCACGGAGGGGCAGATGAAAAACGCAGTATGAATATATACCATATAAAAATGAATATATGCTAAAATTTCGGGAAAATACTTGCATTTTCATTAAAATGGGTGTATTATAACACCTGCCGACGAAATGCCGACAATCAACAAGAGAGGGATCGATACTATTATGTCTTTGAAGAAGAAAATTGCTGCGGCTTTCATCGCCTGTGCGATGACGCTTGCCGTGGTTCCTTCCGCCTTCGCCTGCACGGCACTCTATGTCGGCAGCGACCTCACCGAGGATGGCACCACCATGTTTGGCCGGATCGAGGATCTGGGCACCAACGATTACAACAAGCTGTTCAACGTCAGCCCTGCCGGGAAGCACACCGCGGGCGAGGTGTACGAGGGCTGCTACGGCTTTACCTACACCTTCACCCACGACAGCTACCGCTACACCGCCCGCCGGGACGACAACGGTCTGGGTGTCTGCCCGGACTGCGACAGCACCCACGAGCACACCCCCTATGAGGAGGCTGGCACCAACGAGAAGGGCGTCATGGTCTCTGCCACCGAGTCTCTCTACGGCACCGACGCCGTGCTGAGCGTAGATCCCTATGTGGACAACGGCATTGAGGAAGCCGAGATCACCACGGTGCTGCTGAGCGAAGCTTCCACGGCCCGCGAGGGTGTTGCCCTGCTGACCTCCATCTACGACAACGCCGGTGCAGCCGGCGGCTCCGGCGTGTTCATTGCCGATCAGAACGAGACCTGGTTCGTGGAGAACCTGACGGGCCACACCTACCTTGCCCTGAAGCTCTCCTCCAGCGTGGTCTTCATGCAGCCCAACGTCGCCGCTATGGGCAAGATCGATCTGGATGACACCGACCATGTGGTGGCCTCTGCCAACCTGATCTCCGTGGCCCAGAAGGCCGGTACCTTTGTGGGCGATGCCGCTGCCAACGTCATCGACCTGGATGCCTCCTACAACGGCGACATCGCATCGGACCGCATGGCAGCCGGCCTGAACTACCTGTACGGCACCGACACCTTTACAAAGGACAACTACAGTGAGACCGACTTTGCCATCAGCAACGTCGGCGAGAACGGTGCCATCGTCCCGGTCTACTCCAATATCCAGCTGACCAAGAAGTTCTCGGTGGAGGATTCCATCCACTTCTTTCAGACCGAGCCCATCGGCAAGACGGGCAATGTGGAGACTCATCTGTTCCAGGTGAGCGCCACCGGCGATCTGAACACCGCCATTACCGAGTGGACCGCTTTTGACGACGACGTGTACAACGCCTTCGTCCCTTACTATCCGATGCTGACCACCGACACCGCAGATGTCTACAAGGTCTCGGTCCATAAGGTCACCCGTTCCGACGAGCAGCCCACCGAGGGCGTCTGGTATCAGGATGCCAAGGGCCGCTACTACACCTACCCGGACGACTGGACCGACTCCTTCTACGGCGTGCGTGACGCCCTCTCCAACCTGCTGACCTACGGCAGCAATGGCAATCAGGTCACCGCAAAGGATCAGGCTGCAGCCAAGGCCAGCTACGCCGCGCTCCAGCAGGAGATCATGGCCGACTACGCCGATATGAAGGACGCCGTTGCCGCCGCCGACACGCTGGAGGCCAAGCAGGCTGCCGCCACCAACGCCAGCAATGCCATGAGCCAGAAGGTGTACAACACCACCCTGAAGATGTACAATAAGCTCCAGGCCAAGACAGCCGCCCGGGCATGGGTCAGCTCTCTGCTGCACTGAGGCTTTGCAGCGCCTGAGGCGTTTCCCATAAAACCGCAGCGCCCCCGGTTTCCATGACAGGAAGCCGGGGGCGTTTTGTGTATGACTGCTCCTTGCAAACGCCGCCCATTCGTTCTATATGACAAGGCAAAACTGTCGGAATTCTATTTGCAGGAAGAAAATTTGGAGAAGATCATTGCGGAGATGGAGTAAGGCAAACTGAAAAATCACAAATAACATATCATCGTTACTCCAAACGCTCTGTAATTTTGGCACCCGCCCAGGCTGCGATCAAGAATCCCCGCAAGGTTTTGCGTGAGCGCTTGAAAAAGCACAAATAACGCAATCGAACCGCCCCGGTTTCTGTAACAGGAAGCCGGGGCGGTTTTTGTGCCATTTGCTGAATCGGAAGAATCCGCTTGTAAAGTTGGGAAAAAAGGTGTAATATTGGTGTACAGAGATTTAGAACAATGCATGATATGTAATGTCTCTGTGATCTGCATCAGCGGATGTGCTCCGAATGCTTGATAGGGAGCAACACTTTCCCCGCCTTGCGGGGGTAACAGCCGGAAAACGGCAAACATCAAAAAAACTGAAAAAACCATGAAAAAAGCAGCAAACATCCGCTTTATAGGACTTTTTGCGTGCTATTCTATCCTCGGAGAAACCCCGATGATGCGGAAAAAGCGATTTTCCTGACTGCAGTGGAGGTGGAACAGGATGAAACAACGAGGTATTCCCTACGAAGTGCGGCTGTTTGCAGGCAAAACAGACCCGGTGAACAGCGGTTTCTGGCTGCCGCTCTGGATGCACCTGAGGGATACGGCGGGTATTATGGTGTATCTGGTGCAGAGGTGGCTGCCGGAAAGCGTCCGTCAGCATATCGAGCTGGACGAGGACCTGCTGACACAGACCGCCTGCTTTCTGGGGTGGGTTCACGACCTGGGGAAGATATCCGCGGCTTTCCAGGGGCCAATGATGGCGCATTTGCCGGAGCCCGGACAGCACCTGGAAAAATACACAACGCTCAGTTACCGGGAACAGAACCGCAAGTATTCACGTCACGCGCTGGCGAGTGAGGCCATTTTGCGGTGGCTGAAATGCCCCAATGGGCTTGCATCGGTAGCAGGAGCACACCACGGCAAGCCACAAACCGGGAAGGACGTACTTGACCAGCTGGGCGATGAGGAAGAAGAAGGTTGCTGGGAATCCAACTACTGGCCCGAGGGGGAACAGGAATTCTGGGAGAGCTGCTGGCGGGAACTGTTTGACTACGCCTTGCAGGAAAGCGGCTTTTCCAGTGCGGAGGAGTTGCCGCAGCTGACCATCCCGGCTGAGATCCTGCTGACCGGCCTGCTCATCATGGCGGACTGGATCGCCAGCAATACCCGATACTTTCCGCTCATTCTGGTGGAAGAGGTGGGCAGCGATACCCTGTATCCCGCCCGTGTCGATCGAGCGTGGGAAGCGCTGGACCTGACCTCTCCGTGGGAGGTGCAGTCGGATGTGACGGAACCGGGGGCGTTTGCGGAACGGTTCGGCTTTCCGCCCAACGAAGTCCAGCGGGCCATGCTGGAAGCTGTCAGCCGCACGCAGGAGCCGGGTATCTTTATTCTGGAAGCACAGATGGGCGTGGGCAAGACGGAGGCCGCGCTGGGCGCGGCAGAGATTTTAGCCAAGCACGGCGGTGAGGGCGGCATCTTCTTTGGTCTGCCCACTCAGGCCACCGCCAATGGCATCTTTGGGCGGCTGCTGGCATGGGCCGAAAAGCAGCCGGATGGGTTGGAGCACTCCATCAAGCTGGCCCACGGCATGGCCGAACTGAACGAGGCCTACCTCCGATTGCAGCAGGACACGGTGCGGGTGGAGGAAGATCTGGAAGCGGACCCCGATGCTGACCCGGAGAGCCGGGTGATGGTGCATCAGTGGTTCCGGGGCAATAAGCAGGGACTGCTGGCTGATTTTGTCATCGGCACGGTGGATCAGCTGTTACTGGCGGCGTTACAGCAAAAACATGTGATGCTGCGCCACCTCGGCCTTGCGGGCAAGGTGGTGGTCATTGACGAGTGCCACGCCTATGACGCTTACATGAACTGCTATCTTGACCGGGCGCTGACCTGGCTGGGCCGGTACAAAGTACCGGTGATCCTGCTTTCCGCTACCCTGCCCGCCAAGCGCCGGGTCGAGCTGGTCAGGGCCTACCTGAATGGAAGAACCGCCCCGGACGGCTTATGGCAGATCTGCCGGGGCTATCCGCTGCTGACCTGGACGGACGGCAAACGGGTGGAGCAGACGACTATCCCACTGGAAACCGAACCACGCAGAGTGGAGACATTCCCGCTGACCGAGGAACAGCTGACCGACACTCTGCGCAGTGCCTTGCGGGAGGGCGGCTGCGCGGGCGTGATCGTCAATACCGTGAAAAAGGCGCAGGCCATTGCGGCCCGTCTGCGGGCAGAACTGCCGGAGTTTGAGGTGGTGGTATTCCACGCTCAGTTCCTCATGCCCGACCGTGCCGCCAAAGAAGAGGCGTTGATGAAGCGCATCGGCAAGCACTCCACCCCGGAACAGCGGGATAAGCTCATTGTGGTGGGCACGCAGGTGCTCGAGCAATCCCTTGATATCGATCTGGATTTTCTGGTCACAGAGCTCTGCCCCATGGACCTGCTCTTACAGCGTATCGGACGGCTGCACCGCCACGAGAACCGCACCCATCCCCGGCCGGTGGCACAGGCCCGCTGTGCCGTGCTGGACACTGGGATGGAGGACTTCGACGAGGGCAGCAAGGCGGTTTACGGGGAATGGCTGCTCTGGCGCACCCGCAAGCTCCTGCCCACCGCCATCACCCTGCCCCATGACATTGCCCCGCTGGTGCAGGATGTCTATGGCTGGGAGCCCGACCATCTGCCCGCCAGCCCGCAGAGCACTGCGGCCCGGGTGGAGTACGAAAAGGCCCAACAAATCAAAATGGGCAAGGCAGAGACCTTTACCATCCTGCCGCCAGAAGAGCACAGAAAGCGCCCTTCCCTGAATACGCTGGATAATTGGATGGATGATGTGGGTGCGGTCAGTGACAACGGTGCCCGCGCGGCGGTGCGTGACGGTGACCCTTCCATTGACGTGCTGGTGCTGATGCGGGATGCGGCGGGAAATGTCCGCTTCCTGCCCGATGAAATGGGGCAGCCCGGTGCCTGCGTGCCCACGGACAAGCCGCCTCAGCCGGAGATGGCGCTTCAAATTGCACGGCAGAAGCTGCGCCTGCCCGGATATTTCAGCAAACGGTGGTCGGTGGAACAGACCATCGACGCACTGGAAGCCCGGAACCGGGACGTGTTCGGGCTGTGGCAGCAGTCGCCGCTGCTGAGGGGAGAACTGATCTTACTGCTGGATGACCACCTGACCGCACAGCTTGCCGGGCAGGTGCTGCAATACGACCGTGAAAACGGTCTGACCTACCGGAAGGAGGAAGAGAATGAAGCAAATTGAGTATAATTTGCTGGAGGAACGCTGGGTGCGGGTGCGCGGGCAGGACTATACCGTGCAGGAAGTCTCTCTGCCGGATGCCCTGCTGCACGCCCACGAATACCGTGACCTGGCCGGAGAACTGCCCACGCAGGATGCCGCCATGCTGCGGCTGCTGCTGGCGGTTCTGCACACGGTGTTTTCCCGGGTGGATGAAAACGGTACTCCAGCCCCCTTTGAGGAAACGGACGATGCCCTGACCCGCTGGGAGGAGCTGTACCGGCTGGGGCATTTTCCGGAAGCGCCCATCCGGGCCTATCTGGAGCAGTGGCGGGACCGCTTCTGGCTTTTCCACCCGGAACGCCCCTTCTGGCAGGTGCCGGAAGCGAAGATCGGAAGCCCATTCCGGGCCAAAAAATTGAACGGTGAAATCTTTGAAAGCGAAAATAAGGACAGCTTGTTTTCTGCCTATTCAGGCGAAGCGAAAGAGCGGCTGACCTATCCACAGGCGGCAAGATGGCTTGTTTTTTTGAATAATTACGACGATACTGCGGCAAAGAAAAAGGCAAAGGATAGAACGCTGCCTTCTATGGGGCCGGGCTGGCTGGGCAGACTGGGCGTTGTCTATGTAAAAGGTGCAAACCTGTTTGATACTCTGATGCGAAATATGATGTTCTTGCGGGACGGTGGAAAGCTCTGGGAAGAGGATGCTCCCTGTTGGGAGCTGGATGCAGCCCGGACAGAGGAACGCACAGAAGTACCCTGCCCGGATAACTTTGCTGGACTGATGACGATGCAATACCGAAGAATTTTGCTGAAGCGTCAGGAAGGTTGGGTGACAGGTTGTACTGTGCTTGGTGGAGATTTCTTTGATTCAACGAATGCATTTGCCGAACCGATGACGCTCTGGAATAAAAAAGAAGAGAGCAAAAATAACCCACGATACTATTACCCGCGTGTGCATAGTATGAGCAAACAACTTTGGCGAGAGTTTTCGGCTCTGACTGGAATCGATAGCCATGTTCCCGGAGTGATCTGGTGGAATACCTTACTGCAAAACGAGAAGATACTGAGCAGAAAAGAGCATTTGCAGATATGTGCGCTTGGTGTGGAATATGGCAAGATGAGCAACTCCATGACAGACTGTTATACGGATCAGCTTTCTATGGAACTGGCTTTGCTAAATGAATTGGGCCGTGCATGGCAATCTCGAGTAGAGGATGAGGTGGAAAACTGCGAGCAGGCCGCGCAATGCGTCGGCCGCCTTGCGTGGGAGCTCTCCCTTGCGGCGGGAGATAAGAACGATACGACCGCGGAATCCGCCCGCACCCAGTTCTACTTTACCATCGACCAGCCGTTCCGGCTTTGGCTGCAAAGCATTGACCCCGAAACGGACAAGCTGGACGAAAAAGCCGATGAATGGCAGGAGAAAGCCCGCAAACTGGCCGCAGAGCTGGGCCGCCAGATGGTGGAGCGGGCCGGAAATGCCGCCTTTGTGGGCCATAGGGTCGAGGTGAAAACAGGCGGTAAAAAGGACGAAAAGAAAACCGTTCTGTATACGGCCCCCAAGGCCTACAATAGCTTCCTGTACAATCTGCGGAAGCTCTACCCGAAGAAAGAAGGAGGAACAGCATGATAACGGATGCGATCCATGATTATGTGGCCGGACAGCTGAGCAGGCTGTGGAGCCTGCCCAAACCCCAGCGGCGTGCCCGGCTGGCAGAGCTGCGCCGGGGCGTTGGGCATCAGCCCGGCGACCTGCCGGCGCTGTGGGGCAGCTTCCTGCAGGAACTGCCCAAAGAGCTCTGGGGCAAGGAAACGGCGGCAGGAGAGTGCCGGAAACCATCGGAAGCCGAGTGGGCGGTCTACCTTGCCCTGACTCTCTACGCCCTGCACCAGCAGGGAGAAGAGAACGTTTCCATGAATGAAAAGGGCTGCACGCTGGGCAGGGCGGTGCGCCTGCTGGCCCAGAATTCCGCAGCTGCCGCGCAGGACTGGACCGAGAGCAGCGTCCTGCGCCGGTTCAACGCACTGGCCACAGCGGATTCCATGCCCGAGGTGTCCCACTACCTCCGGGGGATGGTGCAGCTGTTCCGGGGAAATGAACCGAAGCTGAAACTGGATTACCCCCGGCTGGCTGTGGAGCTGTACCGGTTCCAGCTCCCGGATCAGGCAGCCAATGTCCGCCTGCAGTGGGGCCGGGACCTCTACCAGATGAATGCCGACACACCTGAAACCGAAGAAAAGGAGAATTGAAATGGATACCAAGCGTCTGTATGTTGATTTTCATGTGCTGCAAACGGTGCCGCCCAGCTGTGTGAACCGCGACGATACCGGCAGCCCCAAGACGGCTGTCTATGGCGGTGCCACCCGCGCCCGGGTATCCTCTCAGGCGTGGAAGCACGCGATCCGCAAAATGTTTGCCGAAGAAATGGCCGACATGGTCGAGACCGGAAAACGTACCCTGAAAGCAACTGACCTTGTGGCCGGGGAACTGGCCGCACTGGCTCCTGAACTGGACGATGCCAGACTGAAAAAGGACGCAAAAAAGGCACTGGAAAATGCAGGCATCAAGCTGAAAGATGACAACAATGCCGCCCTGCTCTTTTTGAGCACGGCCCAGGCCCGGGCGCTGGCCCGGCTGGCCGCCGAGGACTGCGAGGAGAAGGATGACTACAAAAAGGCCCTGAAGGAGAACCCTTCGGTGGATATGGCTCTGTTTGGCCGGATGGTCGCTAGCGATCCTTCCCTGAATTACGATGCCGCCGCTCAGGTGGCCCACAGCATCTCCACCCATGCCGTACAGAACGAGTTTGATTACTTCACCGCTGTGGATGACTGTGCCCCGGAGGATTCGGCAGGTGCGGGCCATCTGGGCACGGTGGAGTACAACTCTTCCACCCTGTATCGCTATGCCACCGTCAACATGGTGGAACTGGTACACCTGCTGGGGGCTGAAAAGGCAGCCCAGGCTGTCCGGGTGTTCGGCGAAGCCTTCATCCGCTCCATGCCCACCGGAAAGCAGAACAGCTTTGCCAACCGCACCCTGCCGGATGCTGTCTATGTCACCCTGCGGGAGGATCAGCCTGTGAACCTCTGCGGTGCCTTTGAAAAGCCGGTGCGCAAGAGCCCCGAGGGCTATGCGGAACCCTCCAAGACGGCGCTGAAGCAGTATGCGCAGCAGGTGTATGCCTGCTATGCGGATGCTCCGGCCCAGAGCTTTGCTGTGGGCATCGGGCTGGACGAGCTGGCCCCGGCCATGCCCCTGAACCAGATGCTCACCGCGCTGGAACGTGCCGTAAAGGAGAAGCTGCCCGGAAATGAGGTGTGACCATGGCAACGCTGTTGCTTCGGCTGGCCGCGCCCCTGCAATCGTGGGGTGCGGATTCCAAATTTGAGACCCGCAAAACGAACCGGGAACCCACAAAAAGCGGTGTCATTGGCCTGTTGGCAGCGGCTCTGGGCCTGCGCCGGGACGATGCCGCAGGCCTTGCCAGACTGAACGGCCTGCACTTTGCCGTCCGTGCTGACCGGGAGGGCAGCCTGCTGGTGGATTTCCACACAGCCAACCGGGAAGAGGATCGGAAAAAAGGCAAGGCTCCCTATGTGACCTACCGCCATTACCTGCAGGATGCGGTCTTTCTGGTGGGGCTGGAAAGCGAGGACACCGCCCTGTTACAGGAACTGGAAACGGCCCTGAAACATCCGGTCTACCCGCTGTATCTGGGGCGGCGATCCTGCCCGCCCACCCTTCCGCTCTGCCTTGGTATCCGGGCCGGGAAACTGCTGGATACCCTGCGGGCAGAACCGCTGCTAGTGAAACAGAGGAATGGGGCCCCCTTGCGCATCGTGGCAGACGCGGACCCGGCGGATGCTGCTGCCGTGCCCCGGCGTGATCTGGCGGTGTCGTTCAGCCCCATCCACCGGCAGTACGGCTTCCGCCCAGTGCGGGAGTGGAACACAAACCCGCCGGAAATGCCCGGCGCGACCGAACATGACGCAATGGCAGAATTGAGGTGAGAAATCATGTATCTATCCCGCGCAGAACTTGACCCGACCCGCCGTGAGACCATGGTGGCGCTGATCTCGCCCCAGAAATTCCATGGTGCGGTGGAAAACGCTTTTCCCGGTGCGCGCCGCCGCAGGCTGTGGCGGCTGGATCAGCTGGGAGAAAAACTGTACCTGCTCCTGCTCAGTGAGGAACGGCCGGACCTGACCGCCCTGTGTGCGCAGTTCGGCACCGGTGCGCCCCCGGAGACCCGGCCCTATGACCCGCTGCTGGAACGGGTGACAGCGGGCAGCTGCTGGCAGTTCCGCCTGACTGCCAACCCCACCCGCAGCAAAAAAGACTCTGCCGACCATACGGCCCGGGGAACCCTGAAACCCTGCTATCTCGAGGTGGAGCAGGAGGAGTGGCTGTGGGCGCAGGCCGCAAAGCACGGCTTTGCCGTCTCGGAGGGGTCCTTCGCAGTGACCCGGAAGCAGACCTATCACTTCAAGAAAAACGGCACCCGGCCCGTCACCCTGCTGGCTGTGACCTACGAGGGCATTCTGCAGGTGACGGACCCGGAGGCCTTCAAGGCCCTGCTGTGCGAGGGCGTTGGCCGGGGCAAGGCCTATGGCCTTGGCCTGATGACCATCATCCACAGGGGAGGAGACCATGGCTGAGATGCCGGGCATTGCGCGGCCCGAACGGCAGGCGCTGCCGCAGCTCCGGGACCGGATGACCTTTCTGTATCTGGAACACTGCACCCTTGGCCGGGACAATGGAGCCATTACCGTAACGGATGAAAAGGGAATCGTTCAGGTTCCGGCAGCGGGCATCTCTGTCCTGCTGCTGGGGCCCGGCACCCGTGTGACCCACCGTGCCATGGAGCTGATGGGGGATACCGGTGTGGCAGCGGTCTGGGTGGGGGAACATGGCGTGCGGTTCTACGCCCATGGCCGTGCCCTGAGTGAGCACTCCCGCCTGCTGGAACGGCAGGCTGAGCGCTTTTCCAACCAGCGGGAGCATCTGGAAGTGGTGCGCAAAATGTACCAGCTCCGTTTCCCGGATGAGGATGTTTCCCGCCTGACCACCCAGCAGCTCCGGGGCCGGGAGGGCAGCCGGGTGCGCACGGCATACCGCAAGGCCGCAAAGGCCACCGGTGTCAAATGGAATGGCCGGGTGTATGACCCCAATGATTTTTCTGCAGGAGACCTCGTCAATCAGGCACTTTCGGCGGGCACGGCCTGCCTGTATGGCCTGGCCTTTGCGGTCATCACTGCGCTGGGCTGCGCGCCGGGACTGGGATTTGTCCACGTCAAGCACGAGGGCTCTTTTGTGTACGATATCGCCGACCTGTACAAAGCCGAGGTGGTCATCCCGCTGGCCTTCGAGGTGGCGGCGCAGGCTCCGCAGGATCTGCCCTCCGTTATGCGCCGCCGTGTGCGGGATGCCATGGTGGAACATCATATTCTGGAGCGGATGGTGCACAATGTCCGCTGGCTGCTCCTGAACGAAGAGGAGCAGGCGGCGGAACCGGAAGCGGTCTATCTCTGGGACAGCAAGATCGGCACCGTTGCCAACGGCGTAAACTACTTCGATGCGGAAGAAGGTGAGGAGCCATCGTTGTCCTGACTATGACAAACTGTCCGCCCAGCCTGCGGGGTGACCTGTCCAAGTGGCTGTGCGAGATCAACACCGGCGTGTATGTGGGCAATGTGAGCAGCCGTGTGCGGGATGCCATCTGGGATCGCGTCTGCGAAAACCTGAAAAATGGGCAGGCAACGCTGGTGTTCAACACCAACAATGAACAGCGGATGGATTTCCGCACCCACAACACCAGCTGGGAGGCCGTTGATTTCGAGGGCATCAAGCTGATGCGCCGCCCGCTGCCCCGGACGCAGGCCCCGGCGGCTGATCTCAAACCGGGATTCAGCAACGCGGCCAAACGCCAGATGGCTCAAAAGATGGCCAGGAAGAAAGCCGCCGCCCCTGCCAAGGAAGAAAGCTACACCGTGATCGACCTTGAAACCACCGGTCTGAACGCCGCCTCAGATGCCATTGTGGAATACGGCGCTCTCCGTGTGCGGGATGGTCAGCCTGCCGAAGAATTTTCGGCCCTTGTCCGGGGCACAGAACCTCTGCCGGATGTGGTGGCAAAGCTCACCGGCATCACGCCGGAGGAGCGGAGCGGCGGTATGGAGCCGCGGGCCGCGCTGGAGGCGTTTCTCGCATTCGTGGGCAAAGATACGCTGGTGGGCTATCACCTGAAATTTGACCTTGATTTCTTGCGTGCGGCCTGCATTCGGAATGACAGACCCCTGCTTACCAACCGCAGCATCGATGTTTTGCCCCTTGCCCGCCGTAAGGTGTCGGGGGTGATGAACTATAAGCTGCTCACGCTGGCCCGGCATTTTGAGGTTGCCCAGCAGGAGACCCATCGCGCCCTGCCCGACTGCCGCCTGATCCAGCAGGTCTATGCAAAACTGAATGAAACGGGATCGGCCCACTGATAAAAATGCCGCTTCTATGGGATCTTTTTAGTCTTTTCCCCGCCAACGCGGGGGTGATCCCTATAACGCCGTACCGACGCTTAGCCAAGAGTGCTTTTCCCCGCCAACGCGGGGGTGATCCCCATATCGAAAACAACGCCGCAATGCAATACAACTTTTCCCCGCCAACGCGGGGGTGATCCTCAAAACTGGCATATCCCGCAGAAAAAACAATCCTTTTCCCCGCCAACGCGGGGGTGATCCCTGACCGGGGGTCTCCATGCGGCGAATGGTCGGCTTTTCCCCGCCAACGCGGGGGTGATCCCTGGATGGCAGCCCGAAGTTTGAGCTGGACAAGCTTTTCCCCGCCAACGCGGGGGTGATCCCCCCGGCTGCGATCTTGCGGACAAAGGCTTCCGCTTTTCCCCGCCAACGCGGGGGTGATCCTAGGGGTGCGAACCAACCTAATACCAACTACCACTTTTCCCCGCCAACGCGGGGGTGATCCTGGGAATTTCAAACAGCAAGCCGGGACGGCTGGCTTTTCCCCGCCAACGCGGGGGTGATCCTTGAAGCGCTGGAAGGAAACCGCAACGCCTACCCTTTTCCCCGCCAACGCGGGGGTGATCCCCGCAGCAGCCGTGGGCCGGACACCGGCCCGCACTTTTCCCCGCCAACGCGGGGGTGATCCCAGACGGAACCTGAACAACAATATCAATTTCGTCTTTTCCCCGCCAACGCGGGGGTGATCCCATGGTTTTGCGCATACCCAGACCAGCGCAGACCTTTTCCCCGCCCACGCGGGGGTGATCCCCCTTTTGGGCGCGCGGTGCTGCCCGCCCGCAGGCTTTTCCCCGCCCACGCGGGGGTGATCCCTTGGGGCCGCACACGGCCCGGAAGGTTGCCGCCTTTTCCCCGCCCACGCGGGGGTGATCCTTGCGTGTGATTTCTGTGGCCCGCATCCAGCCTCTTTTCCCCGCCCACGCGGGGGTGATCCTTTTTGCATGATTTTACGGATTCAGTTGATTTTCTTTTCCCCGCCCACGCGGGGGTGATCCTTTCGTGGCAATATGGGCAATTTCCAAATTGCGCTTTTCCCCGCCCACGCGGGGGTGATCCCTTCGGGCGGCTCCGGCTCGGCAGGTTCTTCCGCTTTTCCCCGCCCACGCGGGGGTGATCCCCAGTCAGCAAGATCGGCCATTTCTTTGGTCAGCTTTTCCCCGCCCACGCGGGGGTGATCCTATCAAAGGTCTGCTGTAGCATATTCGATGGCCCTTTTCCCCGCCCACGCGGGGGTGATCCCAAGAACATCCAGATCACCCTGCGTGCTGCTATCTTTTCCCCGCCCACGCGGGGGTGATCCCTACTACGACTACGTGGACACCCTGCGGGAAAGCTTTTCCCCGCCCACGCGGGGGTGATCTCCGTTGCGTTCTCCCTGCTCCAATTTCGGATGTCTTTTCCCCGCCCACGCGGGGGTGATCCCACTCTGCAACTGCTCATACGCCTGCTGTTCGGCTTTTCCCCGCATGCGCGGGGGTGATTCGCTGAATGCCGAGAAGGACGGTGCCTATTCCAGCTTTTCCCCGCCTGCGCGGGGGTGAACCCATGGCGGAGATCACCGCTACGGTCAGTTCCGCCTTTTCCCCGCCTATGCGGGGGTGATCCCATGATGGAGCGGTTTCGTGTGGAATTGCTCAACTTTTCCCCGCCTATGCGGGGGTGATCCTCCCGGTGCGCCGGACGATTTCAGAGTGTCAAGCTTTTCCCCGCCCACGCGGGGGTGATTCCTCGCAGTTGTCAATTTTGGGATTGTCAAAAGGCTTTTCCCCGCCCACGCGGGGGTAATCCCAGGAAGAGGATGATGATTCACCACGCGCCGCCCTTTTCCCCGCCCATGCGGGGGTGATCCCTACGCAAGCATGGCAATGGACTATAAAACTGTCTTTTCCCCGCCCACGCGGGGGTGATCCCTTTACCATTACAACGCTGGCCCGGTCTCTTGCCTTTTCCCCGCCCACGCGGGGGTGATCCCATCTAACACATACGCCCTTTAGGCGAGGATTGCTTTTCCCCGCCCATGCGGGGGTGATCCCTGGGAAGAAGCCGGATATATGCAAAGTATCATCTTTTCCCCGCCTACGCGGGGGTGATCCCGATATGGGCCGGAATGCTGAGCATTACGCTGACTTTTCCCCGCCTATGCGGGGGTGATCCTCCTTTCCGATGTGATATCATCAAGGTGATGGGCTTTTCCCCGCCTATGCGGGGGTGATCCTGCCCCGACCGACCTGCGCGGGCGGCCCATCAACTTTTCCCCGCCTGCGCGGGGGTGCTCCCTACCCCAAAATCATCCGCAAGAAGGGCCTGACCTTTTCCCCGCCTGCGCGGGGGTGATCCCAGCCCAAGCCCCGGCACCGTCTGCCTGTATGCCTTTTCCCCGCCTATGCGGGGGTGATCCTAACTTCCATGATTTCATTCCTTTCATTCCTGACCTTTCCCCGCCTGTGCGGGGGTGATCCTGAACCAGAACACCATGAACAACCAGGTTGGCACTTTTCCCCGCCTGCGCGGGGGTGATCCCTACTGCCATTTCCCGTCCAACCCGGAAGCGGGCTTTTCCCCGCCTGCGCGGGGGTGATCCTGCCATCGACCAGTCCCCCAAAAAGTACATCAACTTTTCCCCGCTTGTGCGGGGGTGATCCCTATGTGGTGCTGTACCAGATGCTCTGCCTTATCTTTTCCCCGCCCACGCGGGGGTGATCCTTTCACGGATTTGATGACCCACCGATAGCTGCCCTTTTCCCCGCCTACGCGGGGGTGATCCCAGTTCAGCAGTCTTGAACCTATCGCCCAGTTCCTTTTCCCCGCCCACGCGGGGGTTCCACATTGACAACCCTGCGCAAAAAGCAGATAATAGGTTTATCTTGAATGCAGAGCGAGGGAAAGTATATGCTGTATTTTGAAAACGATTACTGCGAGGGTGCGCATCCGGCGATCTTACAGAAGCTGGTGGAGACCAACTTTGAAAAGGTCTCCGGTTACGGCACCGATCCCTATTGCGCCAGTGCGCGGGAGAAGATCCGCGCGGCGTGCGGCGCACCGGATGCCGATGTCTGGTTCATTTCGGGCGGCACCCAGAGCAACGCCATCGTCATTGCATCGATGCTGCGCCGCTGGGAGGGTGTGCTGGCCGCATCCACCGGCCATGTGGCTGCCCACGAGGCCGGTGCCATTGAGTTCACGGGCCACAAGGTCATCGGCCTGCCGCACACCAACGGCAAGCTGGATGCCGGGACGGTTGAGGACTGGTGCAGGACCTTCTATGCCGATGGCAATATGGACCACCTCGTGTTCCCGGGCATGGTGTACATCTCCCACCCGTCGGAGTACGGCACCCTGTACACCAAGGCAGAGCTGGAAGCGCTGTCCGCTGTCTGCCATAAGTACCACATGCCGCTGTTTATGGACGGTGCCCGTCTGGGCTATGGTCTGGCCGCCGAGGGCACCGATGTGACGCTGGCCGATGTGGCCCGCCTGACCGATGTGTTCTACATCGGCGGCACCAAGGTGGGTGCGCTCTGCGGCGAGGCAGTTGTGTTCCCCCACGGCGCACCGGCTCACTTTATGACCATGGTCAAGCAGCAGGGCGCTCTGCTGGCAAAGGGCCGTCTGCTGGGCATCCAGTTCGATGTGCTGTTCACCGATGACCTGTACCAGACCATCAGCAAAAATGCCATTGAGACCGCCGCCGTGCTCAAGAAGGGGCTGGCCGGGAAGGGCTATTCGTTCTTCATGGATTCGCCCACGAATCAGGTGTTCATCGTATTGTCCAACGAGCAGCTGGCCGCGCTGGAAGGCAAGGCAAAGTTCGGCTTCTGGGAGAAGTACGATGATACCCACACCGTTGTCCGCATTGCCACCAGCTGGGCCACCCGGATGGAAGAGGTGGAGCAGCTGCTGGAGCTGATGTAAGGGCACACCTGCCAAATGGCGGAGCGTCTCTTTGTGCAGGATGCAGATTGTATTTCCTGCGCGGATATGCTATTCTTAACTGGATAAAGGCTGCACTTTGTGCACCGTGGAAGGATGGTTTGTATTATGGGCTTTTTTGACAAGCTTTTTGGCGGCAAGGCCGCATCCGAGACGAAATTTTCCGGCCAGAAGATGACGGTCATGCTTCCCATTGACGGCAAGGTGATCCCGCTGGAGCAGCTGCCCGACGAGACCTTTGCCTCCGCAATCCTGGGCCCCGGCTGCGGCGTGGAGCCCACCGGCGACACCGTTTATGCTCCTTTTGACGGCACCGTTACGCAGGTGCCCGAAAGCCTGCACGCCGTTGGTATGATGAGCGATGACGGCATTGAGCTGCTGATCCATGTCGGCATGGACACGGTGGAGATGAAGGGACAGGGCTTTACCTCCCTGACCAAAGAAGGGGCCAAGGTCAAGGCCGGCACCCCGCTGCTGAAGGTGGATCTGGAAGCCATCCGTGCCGCAGGCCACCCCACTGCAACGGCCCTCATCGTGACCAACAGTGATGACCTGCCGGAGATCAGTGTTGCTGCAAACGGCGATGCTGCCGCTGGCACGCCGGTGTTCAAGTTCAAGAAATAAGTGAGCAGATCCCCCGGAGGCAGAGTGCTTTCGGGGGATTTTTGCGGTAAAAAGTCATACTTACTTGCAAAAAAGCTGTATTTTGCGCGGTTTTCTCTTGCATTGCAGGGGGAGCTGTGCTAAAGTAGACAAAGTGTGAGCCAAAAACCGGTACTGTGAGAGGAAAAGTATATGGAAACAAAAAAGAAACACGAATTATCCCTTGCAAAACGCATGGCGATCTCTCTGGTCTGCGGCCTGGTGGCCGGTCTGGCCTTTATGTTCCTGCGGGAGCATCTGAACGCCAGCGGTCAGGCACAGACCTGGACCACCATCAACAACCTGCTGTTCCAGGATATCACCGCCGAGGGCGCTGAGCGTGCCTTTGGCATCTTCTACATCATCGGCCAGCTCTTCATCAAGGCGCTGCAGCTGGTGATCATCCCCATGGTCTTTACTTCCATTTCGCTGGCCATCGGCAGCATTGCAGATACCCGCACCATGGGCCGCATTTCCGCAAAGACCCTGTTCTGGTTCCTGCTGTGCTCCTTCCTGGCGCTGCTGCTGGCAGGCTGTGTGGGCTACGGCACCTACTCCATGGGCCTGTTCAACACCCACATCGAGGGTCTGGCAGAAGCCAGCGGTTCCACCGGTTCCAACCCCCTGAACGTGGTGCTGAACATCATCCCCTCCAACATCGTCACTGCCTTTGGCAGCAATGGCGCTGTGCTTTCCAGCGTGTTCCTGGCAGTAGCCACCGGCCTGAGCATGAACACCCTGGGCGAGAGCCGCACCGCGAGCCTGCGCCGCCTGCTGGGCGAGGTCAACGATGTGGTGGTCGTGTTCCTGAACTTCATCGTCAGCAACTTTGCCCCCTTTGCAGTCTTTGTGCTGCTGACCCGTACCTTCGCCATCTACGGCATCGATTACCTCAAGCCCGCGCTGGTCTATGTGGTGGTCACGGTGGTCCTGCTGCTGGCCTTCCTGATCATTGCCTACCCGCTGGTCATTGCACTGGGTGCCAAGCTGAACCCTTTCACCTTCATCCGCAAGATCGCCAACGTGGCAGTGTTCGGCTTCTCCACCTCCTCCAGCGCCGCCACCCTGCCCCTGAACATCAAGGTGTGCGAGGAAGAGTTTGGCGTGGATGAGAGCATCGCTTCCTTCGTCCTGCCGCTGGGCATGACCATCAACATGGACGGCACCGCCATCATGCAGGTCATTGCCACCGTGTTCATTGCAGGCTGTGCCGGTTACACCGTCACCCCCGGCCAGCTGGTCGTGGTCGCCCTGCTGGCCCTGCTGGCATCTGTGGGCACCCCCGCCGCTCCCGGTGCTGGTGCTGTCATCCTGTTCACCATCCTGTCCGGCATGGGCTTCGTCAACGACGGCGCTCTGCTGGCCTACTCCCTGATCCTGGCCATCAACCGCCCCATCGAGATGCTGGTCACCTCCCTGAACGTGGTGGGTGATGCAGTTGCCAGCATCTGCGTTGCCAGGAGCGAGGGCCTGCTGAACGAGGAGACCTTCAATAAGTAACAATACGCCGTAACAGGCGCAGCAAAAACTCCCATGC
>ERZ772889.1873-NODE-1873-length-17855-cov-19.342697_pt1 | contig 17855 bp, 13 predicted proteins | sample MGYA00512127_ERZ772889 | MGnify/ENA primary metagenome ERZ772889 (study PRJEB29015, sample SAMEA2737689) | human gut metagenome | biome: human gut; feature: human-associated habitat; material: faeces | place: China | collected 2012 ...
CTCGCCCTCGTGCATCGAGATGACGATGACCGGGCGGCTGAACCGCTCCATGAGCCGCGCCGCCACGATGCCGATGACGCCGGGGTGCCAATCCTCACCGCTGACGACGAGCACGCGGTCCCGGGTGCGGGCGGGGTCGGCCTCCAATGCCTGCAAAGCAGCGGCAAAGACCTGCTGTTCGGTCTGCTGGCGCTCGGTGTTGATCTCGGCCAGGCGTTCAGCTATGCCGGTGGCCTGATCCTCGTCGCCGCAGAGCAACAGCTTGAGCGCTACCGCGGCGTTGTCCATGCGGCCCGCAGCGTTCAGGCGCGGGGCCAAACTGTAGCTGACCGTGTCCGCCGTGACGGGCTTGCCGCCGCAGCCGGCGCTCTCCAAAAGCGCGTGCAGGCCGGGGCGCATCGTGTCCTGCAAAAGGGACAGACCCTCGCGGACAATCGTGCGGTTCTCCCCCACCAGCGGCATGACGTCGGCCACCGTGCCCAGCGCCGCCAGCTCGCCGTACATTTCCAACAGCTCGGCGGGGTCACAGCCCTCGAGCGCGGCACAGAGCTTGAACGCCACGCCCGCGCCGCACAGGTCCTTGAACGGGCTTTCGTCGTCGGGGCGCTTGGGGTCGACAACGGCGATGGCATCTGGCAGCGTGTCGCCCGGCAGGTGGTGATCCGTGATGATGAGGTCAAGGCCCAGCTCCTTTGCGCAGGCGGCCTCCTCGACGGCGGAAATGCCGTTGTCTACCGTCACGACGAGCTTGAAGCCCTTGGTGGCCAGCGATTCCAGCGCCGCGCGTGTCAGGCCGTAGCCGGAGCCACGGGTAGGCAGCTTGCAGCGGACGTGTGCGCCCTGGCTGGTGAGACATTCGTACAAAATGGCCGTGGCCGAGATGCCATCGACGTCATAGTCACCGTAGATGACCATGAGCTCCTCATTTTCAACGGCCTGTTCGATGCGGGCGACTGCTTTGTCCATATCCTTGAGCAGAAACGGATCACTGAGCCCCTCGCCCTGCCCCAGCATTGCCTGCGCAGCGGCGGGCTCGGTACAGCCGCGGGCGGCCAGCACCCGGCGCAGCAGTACGCCGCACCCGGCCCCGGCCAGCGAGGTTTCCGCCGCGGGGTCCGCCTTTTTCAGTTGCCACGCAGGGTAATTCATACAGTTTAGCTCCTTGTGTTAAAATCAGCTTCAAAATCGTGGGTCAGGCCATCCTGCCGCAGCATAGCCTCCAGCGTGTCGATTTCGGTGGAAACGTCCATGCTGACGTCCTGCAGAAGGGTGTCGTACAGCTTTTCATACGCTTGGTTCAGCGTGTGCAGGATGCCGGTGATGTCGCGGCGGATCTCCGCCGCGTTCGCGCTGTCCGTATCGCCCAGGCCCTGCGCCGTGTCCAGCAGCTTGCGGGTCGTTGGCAGGTAATACTCGCGGAAGCGGCGCACGCGGTTCAGCTGCTCCGGGTGGTTGTGGACAAAGCCCATGATCGACGCGCAGGTTTTCTGCATTGCGGCAAGTTCTTCGTCCGCATCGGTGCCCAGCTTGCCGCGGCAGACTTTTAAGTAGTTCAAAAAGTCCATGCCCTCGCGGCGGAACTGTTCGGCATCGGTCAGGGGTCCGGCAGGCTCGGCCTGCGGCGCTGCGGCGGGCTTTGCCGCCGTCGGCATGAGCGAATCGTCCAGGTAAAGTGTGCTGTAATCGTCGGAAATGGCAGCGTTGGGAAGATCCCCGTTCGCCACAGCCTTTGCAACGGTTTCATAGGCCTTTTCCTGCTTGATCTGCGCCTTGCGGGCCAGCGACGGCAGGTCGCAGGTCCAGTCATTGGCGGCGCGCAGCAGCCTGCGCAGGCGGCTGAAATAGGTCAGCTTTTTCATGCCCACGATGGCCATAAAGAGGAAGCCGAGCGTTGCGGGGGTAAACACGGCCGTCAGAATCGGCAGAGCTATAAAATCCTGCGGGGAAAGTCCCAGCGGCCCTGCGCCGACTGCCGTCAGGATGCCCAGCACAAGCGCCGTGATGCCAAAGCAGCCTGTAAAGGTCCAGCCGACCGCCGTCAGCACAACGCCGACAGACTGGCCGCCGTTTTTCCACTTGCGCTCCAGACGGTGCTTCCAAGCGGAAAAGCTGTCGGGCTGCGGCCTGCTCATGGCATCGCCCGCCTGTGCAAGGGCGTCTGCAATGCTGCCCAGCACCGACGAGCCGATTTTGCTGCCCGCCTCAACGGCGCTGTCCAGCATATCGCCGAAGTCGTAGTGATCGTATTGATATTTGGGAGTTTTGTTGTCAGGCATTTGGTTGTCCAATCTGTTGTCACTGCATTGTAGGGGCCGGACATGTCCGGTTCTCGGCTTTCCGGTTATAGGGCGGTTTCCTGTAGGCTGCAGGCCGGACATTCCCGGCCCCTGCGGACGCATCAGTCCGCCATCGGTCCCCAATTCTTCATCAGCTCGGCAGCGCAGCGCACACCGTCGACGGCGGCGGTCATGATGCCGCCCGCGTAGCCCGCACCCTCGCCGCAGGGGTAAAGCCCGGCCAGGCCGGTGCATTGCAGGTTTTCTTTATCGCGCAGCAGGCGCACGGGGCTGCTGGTGCGAGTCTCCAGACCCGTCAGCACGGCGTCGGTGGCGCGATAGGCCGCCAGCTTGCGGCCAAAGGGGTCGGCTCCCAGCTGGGCCAGCAGAGCCGCCTGTCCGCCCAATGCGGCGTACCGGCGGCAGAAGCCTGCACCCCAGCCGCCGGTCTGTGCCCGGAACGTCTCTGTCAGCTCCGGAGCCATGGCGGCGTTCAGCTCCAGCCAGACTTCGCCCAGACACAAAACAGACATGTGCACCCCTCCCTCCGCAAATAAAAATCGGGTTACAGTATACACGATTTGCCCATCGGATGCAACCGATCCGGGGCAAATCCTGACGGAGCGAAATGGTGCGGGCAGGAACAATCCGATTTTACAAAGACCACCTGTTTTTTTACCAATGCCTGTTTTTCATTGCCCAAGGTTTACCTAAGATTTGCCTTACTATGGTTTCCCCTCTTTCTCCGAATGGGTACAATAGAACCGTTCCCAGAAAACATTGCAACAGGGCCCGGGAGGGCTTTTTGTGTAGGCCGGAATTGTGCACCCCGCCAAAAATCTGCCCCGCGAATTGGGAAAGATGATGGGAGTTGTGGTTGCAATGGGCCGGAAAAAGGCATATAATAAGACCATCAACAGAGTAAGACCATGCGCGTTAAGTGCCGCATCAACGGGGAGTTGTGCTGCGGACGAAGGTAAGACCCGCGGTGCATGGCCTGCATCCCGCTGCTGCATGGACTTGGGTGCAGATGGGGCCGTCTGCGGCCCTGTCTGGATGTGAACCGTTGAATCACGCCCTCCTTTGTGCGGTTTGTCACAGGGGAGGGCATTTTGCATTGCCCGCCCCGCGGTTCCCGAAACAGGGGAGGACAATTGATATGAACCATTCCAGAAATTCCGTCCGCAAGCTCACCATGCTGGCCCTGCTCACTGCCATGAGCATCGTGTTTGCCCGGGTGCTGAGCATTTCCACCGGCTTTGTCCGGTTCAACCTGGGCAGCCTGCCCACTCTGCTGGCCGCTGTGCTGTTCGGGCCGGTGGAGGGCTTTGCCGTGGGTGCAGTGGCCGATATGATCGGCGGCACCCTTTCCGGCTACGCCATCAATCCGCTGATCACGCTGGGGGCTGGCTCCATCGGCCTGACGGCGGGCCTTCTCTGGCGCGCCCTGCCCAACCTGCGGCTGGGCCTGCGCACCCAGATCAGCGTGTTTGCCGGCCATGCGGTGGGCTCCATTGTCATCAACTCGCTGGCACTCCACCTCTTCTATAACTATCCGTGGAGCGTGCTGGTGACCCGCATTCCCAACGCGCTGGTCCTGGCGGCGGTGAACACCGTGCTGGTGCGCCTGCTGCTGGAGAATAAAACGATCCGAGGCATTGCACAATGAACTATGAAGAAGCGCTGAACTATATCCACGCCGTCCAGTGGGCGGGGCACAAGCCGGGCCTGACCCGCACCCGGACCCTGCTGGCCGCACTGGGAGATCCGCACAAGCAGCTGAAATTCATCCATGTGGCGGGCACCAACGGCAAGGGCAGCACGGCGGCCATGCTGGCCTCCTGCCTGCAGGCAGCGGGTTACCGGGTGGGCCTGTATACTTCGCCCTTTATCAACCGGTTCAACGAGCGCATTCAGGTAAACGGCCAACAGATCCCGGACGAGGCGCTGGTGCGGCTGGTGGAGCGTGTGAAGCCCGCTGCCGATGCCATGACCGATATCCCCACCGAGTTCGAGATCATCACGGCATTGGGGATGCTCTGGTTCGCTGAGACGAAATGCGACATCGTGGTGCTGGAGGTGGGCCTGGGCGGCACGCTGGATTCCACCAACGTCATCGACCCGCCGGAGTGCGCGGTCATCACGGCGCTGGGCATGGATCATGTAAAGGAGCTGGGCCCCACCCTGGCCGATATCGCGTCGGCCAAGGCGGGCATCATCAAGCCGGGCAGTCCGGTGGTGAGCTATGGCGGTGTGCCCGAGGCCGATGCCGTCATCGCCCGTGCGGCGGCAGAGCGGCACACGCCGCTGACCGTGGTGGACCTCAGCAGGCTGACCATCGAGGACGGGGATCTGGATGCTGTCACCTTTGATTTTGACGGCCTGAACGGCATCCGCCTGCCCCTGATCGGCAGCTATCAGCCCCGGAACGCCGCCACGGCCATTACGGCCCTGCGGGTGCTGCGCAGCCGGGGCTGGAACATCCCGGACAGTGCCATCCGTGCCGGTCTGGAACAGGTGCGCTGGCCGGGGCGGTTCGAGCTGCTGCGGAATTCGCCCGCCTTTTTGCTGGATGGCAGCCACAACGCCCACGGAATGCGGGCCACCGTGCAGAGTCTGCGGGACCGCTTTCCGGGGCAGAAGTTCGTGTTCCTGCTCAGCATCATGGCGGATAAGGATGTGGACGAGATGTTGGCACTGCTCCTGCCGCTGGCCGGGCAGTTCGTCACCGTGGCGGCCCATACCCCCCGCGCCATGCCCGCTGAGACGCTGGCCGAACAGATCCGTGCCCGGGGCGGCAGGGCTGAGCCTGCTCCCACCATTGAAGCCGGTGTGGCCCGGGCGGTCGCCCTTGGGGGCACCGGTCCCGTGTGCGCGCTGGGCACGCTCTACTTCTCCGGCGATGTGCGGGAAGCGTTTGCAAAATTGAACCAGTAAAGAAGAGGGGCTGCGGCACACGGGAAAAACCGGTGCAGCAGCCCCCTTTTTGCGGACTGGCTTACAAAAAATGCCCCGCTGTTTTGTGATGCACAGAACAGCGGGGCAATATCATTTATGGGGCGGGAATGTGCTCAGGAGATGCGCTTCTGCTCAGGCCTTGCCTGCGCAGCCGAACAGCTCGATCTTTTCCTTGCACTTGTCGATGATGGCCTGAGCGCCGGGAGCCAGCAGCTTGCGGGGGTCGAAGCCCTTGCCCTGCTGATCCTTGCCCTCTTCGATGTACTTGCGGGTGGCCTCAGCAAACACCAGCTGGCACTCGGTGTTGATGTTGATCTTGGAAACGCCCAGGCTGATGGCCTTCTGGATCATCTCGTCGGGGATGCCGGTGCCGCCGTGCAGGACCAGAGGAATGTTGTTGGTAGCCTTGTGGATGCGGTCCAGAGCCTCAAAGTCCAGGCCCTTCCAGTTGGCGGGGTAAACGCCATGGATGTTGCCGATGCCGGCAGCCAGGAAGTCGATGCCCAGATCGGTGATCTTTGCGCACTCAGCGGGGTCTGCGATCTCGCCAGCGCCCACAACGCCGTCCTCAACGCCGCCGATGGAGCCGACCTCGGCCTCGATGCTCAGGCCCTTGGAGTGTGCCAGAGCGACCAGCTCCTTGGTCTTTTCCACGTTCTCCTCGATGGAGTAGTGGCTGCCGTCGAACATGATGGAGGAGAAGCCGGCCTCAACGCAGGCCTTGCAGCCCTCGTAGGTGCCGTGGTCCAGGTGCAGGGCAACGGGAACGGTGATGCCCATGGTCTCCACCATGGAGCTGACCATGGCGGCAACGGTCTTGAAGCCGGTCATGTATTTGCCTGCGCCCTCAGAGACACCCAGGATAACGGGGCTCTTCATTTCCTCGCAGGCGGTCAGGACTGCCTTGGTCCACTCCAGATTGTTGATGTTGAACTGGGGCACACCATAGTGGCCATCGCGTGCCTTGATCAGCATTTCGGTTGCATTTACCAACATTATTCATTACCTCCGCAAAATCATTTTGGGGTGAAAAAGCCGTTTTGGATACAAGATTGCGCATCCTTTAACGAACCTAAGGGTAGTATACCCCAATTACAGGATAAAATCAAGGCGGTTCCCGCGGCGTTTTCAACACAAATTCACATTGGGCATTTTGATGTTGGAGATTCTGGCAAAAACCACTGGATCTCCCTTCAAAAAATTGTCATAATTCCGACTTGAATTTTACAAAAGGTACGGCGGAAAGTTTGCATGTCGAACCCGGGAGGTTGAAAACTTGGTGGAAACTGTGGAATTCCACCTGGAAAGTGGGCGTACAAACTTGATTTTTGAACATTTTCCACCGGGTTTTCAACATGTGGAAAAATTTGAGCCGAATTACCGATTGTATAGCCTGCTGAATGTGGAAAACTTTTGCCTTCGGCAAACATTGCGAAGAATGCCGGGGTATGCTATACTTTAGAATGTATCAGTGTCAAAATATAGTAAAACTGAAACAGAACGAAACCATGGCGCGGCTCAAACGGCCCGCCTTGCCATAGAATGGAAGGAGAACACATCAATGGACGAACAGAAAATGCCGCGCCGCCCCCGCCGCAGCAGCACGGAGGAGCAGCCCAAGAATGAGAGCCTGGTCTACGGCAAAAACCCCGTGACCGAGCTGCTCAAGAGCGGTTCCGGCGTGGATACCGTGCTGATCGCGGAGGGCATGGCCCCCGCTGTGGCAGCTTACTATACCGCCATGGCCAAGGAGGCCGGGGCCACGGTCAAGCGGGTGCACCCCAACAAGCTGCGCCTGATGACCGGCACCGAGAGCCATCAGGGCGTGGCTGCCTTTGCCAGCGAGATCGAATATGTGACCGTGGAGGACCTGCTGAACGTTGCCAGAGAGAAGGGGGAGCCCCCTTTCCTGGTGCTGAGTGACGGCATCGAGGACCCCCATAATCTGGGCGCGGTGATGCGCTCTGCTCTGCTGTGCGGAGCCCACGGCATCGTCATCCCCAAGCGGGGCGGCGCGTCCGTGACCCCCACCGTTATCAAGTCCAGCGCCGGTGCGGCCGAGCGCCTGCCTGTGGCCCGCGTGGCCAACATCGGCGAGACCATCCGCCGCCTGAAGGATCAGGGGGTGTTCGTCTACTGTGCCGATATGGACGGCGTGCCCCTGCGCAAGAACAACCTGACCGGCCCCATCGCACTGGTTCTGGGCAGCGAGGGCAGCGGTGTATCTCAGCTGGTGAAAAAGCTCTGCGATGGCGTGGTGCGGCTGGATATGGCCGCTCAGGGCACCGGTGTGGACAGCTTCAATGTTTCGGTGGCGGCTGGCATCATCCTGTACGAGATCCAGAGCCAGCGCGCCGCAGAGTAAGAAACAGCGGCCAGACCGCCGTGACCAGAACAGGGAGGGACTAGGATGCCAAAGGATGATAAGCGCAAAGAGCTGACACAGGAAGAGATCGATGCGCAGAACGAGAAGTTCCGCACGTTTTTCAGCACCAGCGTGGCACAGGTGCCCGAAGAGATGAAGCGCCGCGATGAGGAAAAGGAGAGCACCGGCAGCCTGCTGGGCAAGCTCTTTCACCGCGAAAAGGACAAAGAGGAGCCTGCCGCCGCCCCGGCCGTGCAGAATGAGCTGCCGCCCACGGGTGAGATCGTGCTGGGCCATGAGGAAGAAGCCGAGGCCGGCCTGGAGCTGGCATTGGAGCCCGGAGAGCTGGAGGAAGCAGAGCCTGTGGCTCTGCCCACCGCGCCGGAAGCCCCCGCAGCGCCGAAGCCGGAACCCCGGCCCGCACCCCAGCCCGAGAAAAAGCCGGAGCCGCCCCGCCGCCGGGAACCCCTGACCCCGCAGGAGCAGCAGGAGGATGCAGAGATGGCCGAACTCAAGGCCATGCTCTATGGCACCCCCAAGCCCGCCCCGGTGGAGGAGGTGCAGGATGCCCCCGAAGAGGTGCTGGCCGTGGAGCCGGAAGCTCCCGCAGCGCCTGAGGGCCCGGCCATTCCCATGGTGTTTGCCGAGGATCAGTCGGTAAAGCAGGCGAAGTCTGCCCCGGAAGCCGCGCCAGAGGTTGAGCCGGAACCGGAAACGGCTTTCCAGTTCTTTGGCAAGGGCGCGGACGAAAACGAGCCGCAGGCCCCTACCCGCACCGAGGCCCCCAGCAAGGACGACAGCATGAGCCTGCCGCTGATGGGACTGGAAGAGGACGAGGCACCCGCCCGGCCTGCCGCCCCGGCAGAGGAGGCCCCGGCCCAGCCTGCTGAGGAAGCTGCCCCTGCCGCGCCGGAGGCTGAGGAGAAGCCTGAAGGAGAAACCGAGCCGGAAACGCCCGAGCAGGTGGGGGAGAAGCTCCGCCGGATGGGCGCGGAGCTGACGCTGCGGTGTGTGCTGGAGGGCATCCTTGCCGTGGTACTGCTCCACTTTGGCCTTGTTGCCGAGGGGCTGCTGGCCCCTGTGGCCTCCCTTGACCCCGTGATCGCCCCGGCGGCGTTCTATGCCGCCAACCTGCTCTTTCTGGCCGGTGCGCTGGCTGTGGGCTGGCCTGTCCTGCGGGATGGCCTGCAGGGCCTCAAGGGCCGCCCCAGTGCAGACACCATGCCGGCGCTGGCTGCCTGCGGTGCGCTGGTGCAGGCTGCGGTCGCCCTGCTCAACGCCCAGAGCTATCAGAATTCCAGCTGGACGCTGCTTTCCGGCGTGGCCGCACTGGGCCTGTTCCTGGCCCTGCTGGGCAGCCGTGTCCTGCTGACTGCCGTCAGAAACGGCTATGACCTTGCCGCCCGATCCCCCGAGGGGCTGCAGGGCGCATTCCGTGTCCGGGATAAGGACCTGATCCGGGTGCTGGCCCGGAGCCTGGATCAGAAAGACCCCTGGGTGCTGCTCAGCCGCCCTGTCCAGTGGGACGAGGCGCTGGTGGAGCAGAGCTTCGGGGAGCGTGCCAGTGAGCGCCGCGCCCGCAAGACGGCCCTGATCCTGCTGGGTGCTGCCGTGCTCAGCGGGCTGGTGTTCCTGCTGTTTGGCGGCGGGCCCAACGGCATGGCCGCAGCCCTGACCTCCATGCTCTGCATGGGTGCACCGCTGTCCTCCACCCTTGTTGCGGGCATCGCGTCTCTGCGCCTGCAAAAGACCGCCGCCGCCGCCGGTGCCGTGGTGCCCGGCTGGGCTGCCATTGAGGAGCTGGGCGGTGTGGATACTGTGCAGGTGGATGCCGACGAGCTCTTTACCGCCGACAGCGTGAATCTGGAGGACATCCGCATCTTCAAGGGCGGCCGCATCGACCGCGCCATCCTCTATGCGGCCAGCATCCTCAACCACAGTTGCGAGACCCTGCGGGGTCTGTTCCGCCAGATCATCGAGGACCGCACCGAGATCCTGTACCCTGTGAAGGACTTGGAGGTCCACCACGGCCTTGGCTTTGCCGCCTGGTGCGATAACAACCGGGTGCTCATCGGCAACCGGCTGTACATGGAGCGGGAGGGCGTGCCCCTGCCTGAGCAGGAGTATGAGGATGAGCATTCCCAAAACGGCGCGCTGCAGATCCTGTATCTGGCTGTTTCCGGCAGCCTGCACGCCATGTTCGTGCTCCACTATGTGGGCGGCCGCAACGCCGCCCGCGGGCTGGAGGTACTGCAGCGGGAGAACATCCGCCTGCTGGTCACCTGTGAGGACCCCAGCCTGACGGCCCGCCACATCACCGAGGCTTACCATCTGCCCGAGGGGATGATCACCCTGTTGGATCAGGAGCAGTGCAGCGCGCTGACCCCTGCCCGGCCGGACGAGACGGCCCGCTGCTGTATGCTGCATGATAAAGGCTTTGCCAGCCTGATCGGCGGTCTGCGCGCGGCGGAAAAGGCCCAGAACGCCGAGACGAGCGCCACCACGGTGCAGATGGTCTCGGTCTGGTTCTCGGTGGTCATCGGTGCTCTGCTGACCTACGCGGGCAGCATCGGCACCCTGTCGGTGGCCGCTGTCCTGATGTATCAGGCGGCATGGAGCGCTTTGAGCATTGCGGTATGCGCCCTGAAACAGCATAACTGAGAAATGCTCTTAAAATAAATAGGAATTATTCTTGATTTCAATTCGGAACTCTGGTATAATCAGTGCAGAAGGAACGCCCCGGCGGTCACCGGCGGCGAAATGATACACCGCACAAACAAAAGGAGAGCACGAATATGGAACTCAAGGGTACCAAGACCGAGAAAAACCTGTGGGAAGCCTTTGCAGGCGAGAGCCAGGCCCGCAACAAGTATACCTTCTTCGCCAGCGTGGCCAAGAAGGAGGGCTATGAGCAGCTGGCAGCGATCTTTGAGGAGACGGCTGCCAACGAGAAGGAGCACGCCAAGATGTGGTTCAAGGCCCTGAACGGCGGCTCCATCCCCGATACCATGACCTGCCTGGAAATGGCAGCCGGCGGCGAGCACGACGAGTGGACCGAGATGTACCCCCGGATGGCCGCAGAGGCCAAGGAAGAGGGCTTTACCCAGCTGGCTGCCCTGTTCACCATGGTGGCGCAGATCGAGAAAGAGCACGAGGAGCGCTACCGTGAGCTGGCCGAGAACCTGAAGAACAACAAGGTTTTTGCCCGGGAAGAGCAGCAGGTCTGGCAGTGCCGGAACTGCGGCTACACCTATATCGGCAAGTCGGCTCCCCTGAAGTGCCCGGTCTGCGCACATCCCCAGAGCTACTTTGAGCTGAAAAAGCACAATTATTGATCCTGTCCGGAACGCCGCAGCTCCCACGCCGGGACTGCGGCGTTCTTTTTGCACAAAATTTTCCGGAAAAACTGGTATAGTCCACGAAATCGGGTGCGAAAGCACAGCACTTTGGGCGAAAAACTTGACCCACATTGGCCGGACGTGTAAAATGAATCAGTAGTGAGAAAAATCATGGACGCGAAATTTTTCCATGTGTGCGGCATTCCTTTGATCCCATGGGATGAAACAAGGAGGGAAGTTCGACCCAATGAAATGGAAATTCCAAACCGCGGGGCGGCTTCTGGCCCTGCTGGCTCTGAGCGGGGCCCTGCTGGCTGCCCCTTTGCCCGCGCAGGCCGCGCCCGGTGTGCTGACAGGCCTGACAGGAACCGGCTCCAGGCTGGAACTGGAGCTGACCGAGATGGAGCTGGAGATCACCGATGATGACCCCCGCCCCAAGGGCTACCTGTACACCAGCGGCCAGAGCGATTATTACTTCATCGTCTGGATGAGCAGCAACTCCAATGTTGCCACGGTGGATGGCGACGGCAAGGTGACGGGCCGCAATGCAGGCACTGCCATCATCACCGCCATCTCCGACCACGGCGAACGCGCCGCCTGCAAGGTGACCGTGACCCGCAAAAATGAAGAAGCAGCCAGAAAAAAGCCCACGCTGGATACCACCAGCCTGAGTCTTGTGCTGCAGTACAATGACCTGCACCCCACCCATCAGCTCCAGCTGACCAACAGCGACCACTCCTTCCTCTATGTCTACCAGTGGATGAGCAGCAACCCTGAGGTTGCCACAGTCAGCGACAAGGGCCTTGTCACGGCTCAGGCGGCGGGCACCACCACCATCACGGCAATGGTCTCCAACGGCCAGGCTCTGCGGTGCAGCGTCACGGTGACTTCGGATATCGGCAAGGTGACCTTGAACAAGAGTGACCTGCTGCTCCGCACCGTGGGCACCCAGGAACGTCTGACGGCCACCGTTGCGGTGGAAGGCGGCGGCAGTGTGCCCATTACATGGGTCAGCAGCAATCCGGGTGTCGTTACCGTGGATGCGGATGGCGTGGTGACCGCCATTGCCGATGGAGAAGCCAAGGTCACGGCCCTTTCGCCCGCCGGACGCTTTGACGTGTGCAGCGTTGTGGTGGGCATGGCGGCGGAGAAGTACGAATCTGAAGCCGACCTTGCTGACGAGCTCAAGCTCCCTGACCCCTACGTTGCCGTACGGCTGAACAAACTGGCATAAAGAAAAAGCACCCGCCCATGGCTGTTTTTGACGGCTATGGGCGGTTTTTGCGTGTATGGAAACGGATGCACTGGGAAAAACTTGCCGAAGAGGAATTTTTTGCAAAAAATATTTTGCGTTGCATGGTGTGGTGTACCTGACACATCCGACCGCCTCCGGCAGGTGAAAAAGGACAAAATGGCCCGAACGTTGTTTAAGACAGGGGGCGGATGCCCCACGGAGTGGCAAAATCTCTGCAAAAAAGGCGGCTGTCCGGCTTGAATGACACATTTAACAAAAATTTGACGTGAAGTGATTGAATTTGCAACTCTTGACAGAAGGCGGGACAAACCATTATCCTTTTATCCAGAGGAAAGTATTTTATGTCGCCAGGCGTTGGAATGCCTGGTGGACAAGTGTGTGTCAGGAGGGAAAGAATATGACCAACTACCGGAACCGAATCGGGGAAGCCATTGCCTTTGCCCGGAACGTGGCGGGCAGATCCCAGCAGGAGCTTGCGGATATGCTGGGGCGGGACAAGCGCACCATTCAGAAATGGGAGCGGGGCGAGATCCGCATTGCGCTGGAGGATTATCTGGATGTATTCGATACTCTGCACCTGCCGGTGGGGCCCTATGAAATGTGGATCCGGCATCCGGAACTCTTTCCGCGCGGCATGGAGGATATCAAGGGCTTCAGCACGGAGAAAAAGCGGCGGGTACTGGCGGATTATTACCTGCATCAGGCTGCACCGCTGGAGATCGAGCAGGAGTATTACATCCTGTTCGGTGACCACGGCAGCAACAGCTGCGGCATCCGGCAGGAGCTGCTGGCCAACCTGCAGACTCCGCTCCGTGACCGCAAACGGATCGTGAACCAGATCATCGACAACTACTATGAGGCCCGGGCCATCGGACATCTGACCGACCCGGAGGGCCAGCAGCCAGTGATGCCCATTCTGGAAGCCTGTTACGATGCCAGTGCACGGAGCGTGGAAGCCAACGAGAACCGGTACAGCATCGGCAGCATCGAGGACTATCTGGACGATGCGGCAAAACCGGCAGAAGAGTGAACCGAACAGCAGACGGCCATGTGCAGCCGCCTGCTGTTTCTGCGTTCGGCTGCCTGCGGGAAAATATTGTGAAATTTGCGGATTCCTGCTATACTTATCCTATTGATGAAAAAGAAGGGTGAGATAAATGGCATACAACATGGGCGGTCGGCGCTTCCGGCCGGTGGGCAGCGGAAAAAAGCGGACTGCGCCGCAGTACGGGCCGGTGGGCACAGGCTGCCCGTTTGTGGAGGAGGCCGTGGCGCGGCTGTACCGGGAGCAGAACGAGGAACATTTCTGGAGCCTGATGAACGCCCTGAACTATGCGCTGGAATTGCAGACCAAGGTGCTGGTTCCGCTGGATGCGGCGGTGGACCCCCAGAGCGGGGCCGCCCCCTGGGCACACCTGCCCATCCCGGAGGATCGGGCCGAGGGCCTGCCGCCCTGGCTGCTCCACGCCCGGAAAGAGCGGCACTATCTGCCGCTGTTCACCTCGGTAAAGAACGCCGAGGCGGAAAAGGCCAGCGCCACCCGCCCCATGGTGGAGCGCAGCCTGCGCAGCGCCATGGAGTATGCGCTGGAAACGGACGGCATCGATGGTGTGGTGCTGGACCCGTGGACAAGCTCTGCCACGCTGGATGTCTCCCTGCTCAGCGGGCTGCTGAGATCGGAGCGGGGGAGCGACAACCCCGGCGCTCAGGAGCTGGAAGCCGGGCACGCCGCCGCCCGGGCCGGAGATTGGCCGGAGGCAGCGGCCCGCTACACTGCCGCCGCCGAGGCGGGCAGCGCCGAGGCGCTTTCTGCCCTGGGGGACTGCCTGTATTATGGCCGGGGTGTCCGGAAGAATAAGACCCAGGCCCGGCGGATGTGGAAAAAGGCCGCGCAGGCCGGGGAGGTGCAGGCCATGATCGCCCTGGGGGATGACTGTGCCGCATCGGGCGGGGAGATGGCGGAGACCCTGCAATACTACCGCCGCGCCCAGAGCGCTGCCCGGGAGGTGCCGGACATCGCCTACACCCCGCAGGTCTGCCTGCGCCTTGCCCAGTACGAGACCCAGTACCTCTCCCGCAAAAAGGCGCTGCTGCAGGTGGCCGAAGCCGTGCAGGGCTTTCGGATCCTGCAGGCCGAGGGCGAAACGGATGCTGCCGACTGGCTGCGGGAGGCTGAACTGCTGACCGATCAGCTGCTGGCCGACGATAAAAACGCCTGAAACACAGTTTCTTTACATTTGTTCTAAGAAATCGTCATAGGAAACCGGTAAGATATTCAAGGAAATATTCTGCGCCGAAGAAAAGAGGACAAGCACTATGAGCAAAGTGATCGGAATCGACCTTGGCACCACCAACTCCTGCGTGGCGGTGGTGGAGGGCGGCAAGCCTGTGGTCATCACCAACGCCGAAGGCGAGCGCACCACCCCCAGCGTGGTGGCCTTTACCAAGGATGGCGAGCGTCTGGTGGGCGGCGCGGCAAAGCGCCAGATCGCCACAAACTCAGGCCGCACGGTGTCCAGCATCAAGCGGTACATGGGTTCTGATCACCGAGTGCATATCGATGGCAGAGACCTGACCCCGCAGGAGATCAGCGCCATGATCCTGACCAAGATCCGCCGCGATGCCGAGAGCTACCTGGGCGAACCGGTGACCGAGGCCGTCATCACCGTGCCTGCCTATTTTGACGACAGCCAGCGCAAGGCCACTCAGGACGCGGGCCGCATTGCGGGCCTGAATGTTCTGCGCATCATCAACGAGCCCACCGCCGCCGCGGTGGCCTATGGCCTGGACAACGAAGCCCCCCAGAAGATCCTGGTCTATGATCTGGGCGGCGGCACCTTTGATGTTTCGATCATTGAGATCGAGGATGGCACCTTTACGGTGCTGGCCACCGGCGGCGATACCCATCTGGGCGGCGATGACTTTGACGAGCGCATCGTTGAGTGGGCTGTGGCGGAGTTCCGCAGATCTGACCGCATCGATCTGACCAAGGACCCCGCCGCCATGGGCCGCCTGAAGGAGGAAGCGGAAAAGGCCAAGAAGGAGCTTTCCAGTGCGCTTTCCGCCCAGCTGAACCTGCCGTTTATCGCGGTGGGCAAGGATGGCCCTCACCATCTGGATCTGAGCCTGGGCCGCCCCCAGTTTGAGATGATGACCGGTGACCTGCTGGCCCGCACCGTTCAGCCGGTGCAGAACGCCCTGCGGGATGCCGGGATTTCCGCCAGCCAGCTGGGCAAAGTCCTGCTGGTGGGCGGAAGCACCCGGATGCCTGCTGTGGAGCGGCAGGTCCGGGAGCTGCTGGGCTGTGAGCCCAGCCATACCCTGAACCCCGATGAATGCGTGGCCATGGGTGCCGCCGTGCAGGGCGGTCTGCTGCAGGGCGGCGGAAAGCTGGCCGGTGCCACCGGCGCGGCCGCGCAGGGCCTTGTGCTGATGGATGTCACTCCGCTGACGCTGTCCATTGAGACACTGGGCGGCGTGGCCACCCCCCTCATCACCCGCAACAGTATGATCCCCACCCGCAAGAGCCAGATCTTTACCACGGCCCGCCCCATGCAGACCAGCGTGGAGATCAACGTGCTGCAGGGTGAGCGCCACTTTGCCCGTGACAACAAGAGCCTGGGCAAATTCAAGCTCACCGGCATCCGCTCCGGCTTCTCCTCCAAGCCCCAGATCGAGGTCACTTTTGACATTGATGTGAACGGCGTGGTCAAGGTGTCCGCAAAGGATCTGGGCACCGGCCGGGAGCAGAACATCACCATCACCGGCAGCACCAATCTTTCTGAGAACGAGATCCAGCGCGCCATGGCCGATGCCGCCGCCTACGAGGAGGAGGATACCCGCCGCAGGGAGCGGCTGGAACTCCACAATCAGGCCGAGATGCTGGCTTACAAGGTGGATGAAGCCCTCTCCAAGTGCAAAAAGGAGCTGGACAAGGACGAGAAGAACCGAGTCAAGAACGACCTTGCCAGCCTGCGCCGCTGCCTGCGCAAGGATAAGCCCGAAAAGATGAACGAGACCGAGGAGGCGAACCTCCGTCAGGCAAAATCCCAGCTGGAAGCCAGCGCAAACCACCTGATGGTGCTGTACAGCACGGAGCAGGATGCCGGCCAGCAGTAAGCGGGCAATTCCCTACTGAAAAACTTCGTTGAAAGGGTTGACAAACCCGGAAGAGTGGGGTATTATGTATGCAATATCACAAAAATGGCTGTGAAGAGAAGAGTAGGTTTTCGCATTGATCCTTCCAGAGAGCCCGGGCGGTGGAAAAGGGCAGGAAACAGGGAACTGAAAATGGTCTCGGAGCCGCGGGGGCGAAGTGCAAGAGTGCTAAGCCTGCGACGGGAGCGCCCGTTACAGCGTCCGGTTGTCGCGTTGCAAAACGCCGCAGCAGTGAGGCTGTCTCTGTGAGGGGACAGTAAACCAAGGTGGTACCACGGAAGTTTTACGCTTTCGTCCTTGTGGGTGTATGCCCGCTGAGGACGGAAGCGTTTTTATTTTGCTTCCGGTGCAAAGGGTGCGGATTGTGCCGCACCGCACAAAAACATTTTTGTAAAAGTAGAGAGGGAAAACAAAATGTCTAAGATCACTCGTCGTAATTTTCTGAAAGTTTCCGGCGTGGCCGCTGCTGCCGCTGCCCTGACCGCCTGCGGCGGCTCTTCCTCCACCGCAAGCTCTGCCGCTTCCGGTGCTGCATCCTCTGAGGCTGCCTCCACCGCTGCCAAGCTGGACAAGATCAAGGTCGCGGTTCCCAACGACACCACCAACGAGGCCCGCGCTCTGACCCTGCTGGAGAAGAACGGCTTCTTCAAGCTGAAGGCAGATGCAGGCCTGACCGCCACCAAGAACGATATCGAGGAGAACCCCCTGAACGTCAATGTGGACGAGGTCGAGGCTGCTCAGGTGCCCAACGTCCTGCAGGATGAGGACTACGCTGTCATCAACTCCAACTACGCCATCTCTGCCGGTCTGGACCCCATGACCGACGCTCTGGCCATGGAGGATGGCACCTCTGCCTACGTCAACGTTCTGGTCTGCAAGGAAGGCAATGAGGAGGAGCCCAAGATCAAGGCTCTGATCGCTGCCCTGCAGAGCCAGCAGGTCAAGGACTTTATGACCGAGAGCTACGGCGGCGCTGTGGTCTCTGTTGTGGAGGACCCCACTGACGGCTATGATCCTTCCATCGATTATGACGCACTGAACGGTGAGACCGTCAGCTGCGCTGCCACCCCCGCCCCCCACTGCGAGATCCTGGAGGTCTGCAAGCAGATCCTGGCCGACAAGGGCATTACGCTGGACATCCAGGAGTACGATGACTATGTGATCCCCAACACCATCGTTGAGGATGGCCAGTGCGACACCAACTACTTCCAGCATCAGCCCTACCTGGACAACTTCAATGAGGAGAAGGGCACCCACCTGGTCTCCGTTGCTGGCATCCACGTTGAGCCCATGGGCATCTACGGCGGCAAACAGAGCGACCTGAGCCCGATCGAGGGTTAAGCGAACTCCCCCAGTCACCTTGCGGTGACAGCCCCCTCGGGGAGGGGGCCTTTGCTTGACCGTTCTGTTTCAGGCTCCCTCCATGAGGGAGCTGGCAAATCCGTAAGGATTTGACTGAAGGAGTTTATTCAACAGCAAGGAGCAATTTCTGTGATCGAGATCAA
>ERZ772889.1884-NODE-1884-length-17794-cov-7.344608_pt1 | contig 17794 bp, 20 predicted proteins | sample MGYA00512127_ERZ772889 | MGnify/ENA primary metagenome ERZ772889 (study PRJEB29015, sample SAMEA2737689) | human gut metagenome | biome: human gut; feature: human-associated habitat; material: faeces | place: China | collected 2012 ...
TTTGAATATGAAGAAAACACCTCTGCCGAATCAGTTTTTGATTCAGACAGAGGTGCTTTGCATCCTCATTATTCAATTAGAACCAACCGAAACAGCGTTGCAATTTCATCTTTTTATCTCCTGCGCTATCTCTGCAATATGCTTCAAAGTCAATTAAGATTTGAAGAAAAACAGAAAGTGCAAAGGACGGATAAAAAGTTACAGCAGAAGATTAATGATAAAAAGCAGGCTCAGGGATTGAAACTGTAAGTTCAATAAACTGGAATTTGTGATTCCTCTTAACGATAACTGGACTTTGAAACGCTAACAATTGGTTCCGTACCCAGTAATGCCTTTGAAATAGTTAATATATCATTTTTATTTAACAGACATTTCGGTCCTATGCATATTTCTACAATAGAATCAGGATTAAATTTTAATCTTACAAACTCCGTAATATCACAATTTCCAATAGTTCTAAAATCATGCTTCAATGTTTTGGATTCCCATTTTTCTTGAAATGCACCATAACAATTTATTATCTTTTCAAATTTCATATCATCACAATAAATTAAGCGAACTTCCGCTTCCTCCTCAAAAGCTGGATTTTTGTATTTTGCAAGTACTGGAATTAGTTCATGTAAAAATACTTCTATTTGCATTTTCTTATCAGTAATATTATTTTTACGAATTACTGTCCCTATTGTATCAGCTACAATTTCGACATCACTTTCTCTTTCATTTTCAACTATATTATTGGTATATTCTATGTTTTCAATCCAAAAGTTGTCCGCAATCACTAACTTGTTCAAATCAAAACCAATCGAAACACCTCTTCCATCATCTGCATATGCTCTCCACTGGCTTAATAAATCTTGCTTTTTAGAGAAACATGAAATATAAACACTCCTCTGTCCTTTGAAATTAAGACAATTTAATAAATCATCAAAAGAAAACTCTAATCCTGAACGTATCCTCATTCTTTCAAAGACTGAGTCAAAAGCATCTTCTTTATTATCATCATTCAACCTGTCCAAATACCACCTTATTTCTAATTTATCATTCATTTTCAATGGATCAGAAAGATATATTTCTTTATTTTTTAAGATGTTCAAAAAAGTGTCCAATGAGCAATAATAATATCCTATCATCAAATACCTCCCTAGCGACTACAAATTCCGATTTATCAATCAGTTATTTTACAATTATCATAGCACACACAAATAAAATTGTCTATCAAAAAATCAGCCTGCCGCCAAGGATGAACTGCGCCCAAGCGCTGATAGGTGCCACCTGTCACGGTGATAAGAGAAGAACTACCCACTATAAGATATTACAGCAGAAAAGAAAAATATATTAAAACTAAGGAAGTGATAACAATATCAACATACATTCATTTTACAAAAGAACAGCGAGAACAGGCAAGGCGAACTGACCTTGCTAATTTTTTAATCAGTCAAGGCGAGAAAGTCAGGAAATCAGGTTCAGAATACGAATGGCTTGACGGCTCGCAAAAGGTAACAATCAGAGGTTACCTTTGGTATCACCAGTACGAACAAAAAGGCGGTGATGCGATTGACTTTGTCCGCAGATTTTATAACAAGGATTATGCCGAAGCGGTGGAAATGCTTTTGAATGGTAACGGCGGTCAAATCATTATCTCGCTGCCCATAGAAAAAGAGTATAAGCCATTTACACTGCCGCCGAGATATGACAGAATGAGCAGAGTTTTTTCTTATCTGCTGTTGACTCGTGGCATCGATAAAGATGTGCTTTATGAATTTGTACGTAAGGAAATGCTCTATGAATCGGCAGATTTCCATAACGCTGTATTTGTCGGTTACGATTCAAGCGGCAAGCCTCGCCACGCTCACAAGCGAGGAACGGTGACATACAATTCGTACAAAGGCAATGTTGCAGGCAGTCAGCCTGAATTTAGCTTTCATTGGCACGGCACAAGTAACAAGATATTTTTATTTGAAGCTCCCATAGATATGCTCAGTTTCATATCAATTCACAAAGATAATTGGCAAGAACACAGCTATGCGGCATCCTGTTCCATTTCGGGCAGGGTGCTTTTTCAATGTTTGAAAGATAATCCGAACATCAAAAATGTATTTCTCTGCTTTGACAATGACGAGGCAGGACAGACAGCGAATAAAAGGATTGCAGAAAAATTAAATTCAATGAATATCCAAAACGAAATCCTTGTTCCAAAGTATAAAGATTGGAATGAGGATTTAACTTTTTCAGAAAAAGGAGATGAGCCAATATGCCATCAGGCATTGTAACTTTGATAATCGTAACAGGCTCAATGTTTGCTCTGTTCATAATCATTTCAACGGTTGGCAATCACTATTCACTCAACCGAATAAAGAATAAAACAGTCGGACAAGGTCAGCACGGGACGGCTCGTTGGGCGACCAAAAAGGAAGTCAAAAAAACATACAAACGAATTGATTTTCAGCCTAACGAGTGGAGAAATAATCCAGACAGCAGACCAACTGAACAAGGTATAGTTGTCGGTTGCAAGAACAGAAAAAAGGGAACAACAGCAATGGTTGACACAGGCGATGTCCACGCTCTGATGATTGGTGCGGCAGGCGTCGGCAAGACCGCATATTGGCTTTACCCGTGCATTGAGTATGCCTGCGCTACTGGTATGTCATTTTTGTCAACCGACACAAAGGGTGATGTAGTTCGGAATTATGGAACGATTGCAGAAAAGTATTACGGCTACAAAATTTCAGTAATAGATTTGCGTAACCCAACACGCTCTCACGGCAACAATCTCCTGCATCTTGTGAATAAGTATATGGACTTATACAAAGCCGAGCCCGAACAGCTTGTTTACAAAGCAAGAGCAGAAAAGTATGCAAAAATTATTTCAAAAACAATTATTCTTTCCGGTATGGACTCGGCTTCGTTCGGACAAAACGCTTACTTTTATGATGCGGCAGAGGGATTGCTCACGGCTACAATTTTACTCGTTGCAGAGTTTTGTGAACCCGAAGAAAGGCATATTGTTTCGGTATTCAAAATCATTCAGGAGTTACTTGCTCCGACCAACAAGAAAGGCAAAAATCAGTTTCAGCTTTTAATGGACTATCTGCCCGATGACCACAAGGCAAAGTGGTTTGCAGGGGCGGCTTTGAATACCGCCGAGCAAGCTATGTCAAGTGTTATGAGTACGGCACTTTCAAGGCTGAACGCTTTTCTTGATTCTGAACTTGAACAGCTTTTATGTTTTGATACAGAGATTGACGCAGAAAGATTTTGCAACGGAAAATGTGCCATATTCATTGTAATGCCGGAAGAAAATCCCAACACTTTCTTTATGGTTTCGCTGATTATCCAACAGCTTTACCGAGAAATACTGTCGGTTGCAGACGAAAACGGCGGTGTACTAAAAAACCGTTGTGTGTTCTTCTGCGATGAATTTGGTACTTTGCCGAAGATTGATTCAGCAGAGATGATGTTTTCTGCCTCCCGTTCAAGGCGGTTACAGATAGTGCCAATCATACAATCCTTTGCACAGCTTGAGAAGAATTACGGCAAAGAGGGGGCTGATGTAATTGTCGACAACACACAGCTTACAATCTTCGGAGGCTTTGCTCCAAACAGCACAAGTGCGGAAGTCCTATCAAAAGCTCTCGGTTCAAGAACTGTAATGTCTGGTTCGGTTAGCAAAGGCAAGGATAATCCGTCACAATCCTTGCAAATGATTGAGCGACTTTTGATGACTCCCGATGAGCTGAAGTCACTTCCAAAAGGCACATTTGTTGTTATGAAAACAGGCTTTTATCCTATGAAAGTCAAACTTAAGCTGTTCTTTGAATGGGGCATTGAATTTGAGGAAAAGTATGAGGTCAGGGAAAACGGCAATCGTGAAGTTCACTATGCAAACCGTTCGGAGTTGTTCAATAACATAATTCAGAAATACTATCCTCACTATCTTGAACAGCCTGCAACTGATTCGGATTTTGATGAGGCAAGCAGTGAGAAAAAGAAGAAAAATGAAAATCTTAAAACCTCGCCAAATGCAGAACAGACTGTGTGTGAAGATATTGTTGATGCGGATGAACCAACATCAGCACAGCAAGATGAGCCAACAAAAGAACCCGAAAATTTAATCGGTGAACAGGATGCAAACAAGCAGGGAAAAGTAGTCGTCAGAACCGAACGACCACCACAGGGGGATAACAGCAATGAGTAGATTAACTTTTCTGTATCAAATGGACTTGCCACACCGAGCCGTAGCCGTCTATACCTATCTCTACGACCGAGCCAACAAAAATGGCGAGTGCTGGCCCTCAGTAAAAACAATAGCAGGCGACATTAAGCTGTCGCCTGCTACAGTCAGAAGAGCTATTAAGGATTTAAAAAAGGTCGGTTTGATTGAAACCAAACAGCGTTATCGTGAAGAAGGAGGTAAGACCAGTCTTCTTTATAAAATAAGAATTAAATAACATTTATATTACTAGCATTTTGATATACAAAAATCAATTTCAGTAGTAAATAAATTATTTTCACAATGCAAATTCATATGACCATCGTATTTTTTTAAGACTTGTTTGATAGAATATAAACCAATGCCATGTATATCATGATTCTCCTTAGTTGTTATAATTGTATTGTCTTTAATTTCAACATTTTCAAATGTGGGATTTGTAAAAGTAACAAAAATATAATCATTATTCTGTTTTACTGAGACTGATATTGATTTAGCCTTATCATTGTCGATTTTTAGGCAGGCTTCAATTGCATTATCTAATGCATTGCCAAAAATCATACACAAATCCACTGGGGTTAATATATTTTGAGGAATCAAACCACTAAAAGAAATATTTATATTATTCTCCCGAGCAGTGATTGCTTTATCAGAAAATAACGCATCAACAATGTAATGTCCGGTATGAAATAAATTATCTGTTTTGATGATTTGATTACAATCTTCAATATACTGCATAGCACCAGTTATATTGTTATTTTGCAAATAAGCAAATAAACCAATTTTTAAGTTGTTAAAGTCATGACGGAATTTTCGAAGGCTTTCGTTTGCTTCAGCCAAACGTTCATAGTGATTAACTTGCTTAATCATATTATTCTGTATAGTAGTATTTAACTTTTTATAATATGTACTTTTTATATTATTCATAATAAGTAAATAAATTACTACTAATGAAATTATTAAAACTAAGATGATTAAAAAACAAGCTAGTGTAATTATTGGTGTATCGGGATATTGAGATAGGATAACAGTAAGCAATGAGATGAGAATAAATAATATCCATAAAGACATAATAAATACTATTTTTACACTTTTAGATGTTAGTACTATGTTCTTGAAATGGATATAAAATGCGTCACTTTTATAAGATAAAAATATAAGAAGTAATACTAATACAATATTTATAATAATATTTAATATTTGTGATATAAATATGTCAACGTTAAATAATAGAAATAGAAATGAAGTAATTGAATTTATTAGCGAAAACATACCAACAACTGCAAAAGAAATGAATATAATTTGTTTTATCTTTGCTTTTTTTAAAGAAATTATAGGAAGAATAAAATATAATATTATGTTTGAAAAAAAGAAAATAGCATTATTATAATTAGTTTTTTCTAAGAGAAAAAATACAATTATTGAAATTATGGGATGAAGAAAAATACATTTTTTTATTTGCTTTTTTAGCACTTTTATAAAAATAACATACAAAGTAATTTGTAGTGTGATAATTTCAATAATAGCATTCCAATTCATTAAGTCCCTCAAATTATAAGTCTTTTAAATAATTGTAGTATTTTTGCTTAAACTTAGATAAGTAATTTCTGCTTATAGGTAATTCATAATCGTAATTTCTCACTTTAACATAATTTTGTCCTCTTTCTGAAATATGCATAAAATTCACTATAAATGATTTGTGAATTCTAAAAAAGTGTGTATGCGGGAGTTCTTTGTATAAATCAGTAAGGGATTTTTTAGTTTCATACATTTGTCCGTTATCTAAATGTAAAAAGCTGTTTTTGTTTTGAACTTCTAAAAAAGTTATTTTTCCTGTATTTATAGTAATAAATTCATTGCTAGACTTAATGGAGATATCATAGTTTACCTTTATGATTTTTCTAAAATCATCTAAAGCTTTATATAGTCCGTCAAATAAAGAGCTTTTGACAACAAACCTATATGTATCAACATCATAGGCAGAAATGGCGATTTCCGGAAAACTTGTTAAAAATATAATACATGAAAATTTATTGATTCCTGAACGCAGTAATTTTGCTGTTTCCAATCCATCAATTTGCTCCATTTGATAATCAAGTATGATAATATCGTACTTGATTTTAGTGTTTATCAAATCGTATCCACAATCATATGTGTCAACGACAGATTCCCAATTATGAAGATTAGAATAATCATATATTTTAGATTTAAGAACAGAAGAAAATGATTTTTCATCATCACAAATAGCAATTCTCATAGGTATCACTTCATCTTACGCTTATAATATATCACCTTGCGCCAATTTTTGGTAATTGCATTCTGTTTTTTGATATTGTATTGCCTCGGGGGTGATATAATATGTATAACTTTATAATGCATTTCTTCAAATCTATTTTTGGTTAATTAAGTAATGTCTATTGTTTTAACAATAGACATTTTTACTTATTATAGCATATTTTTATTTCTGTTTAAAGTAGTAATAACATCAATTAATATTGATTTTTGTTTTGGAGTCCAATTTTTTGTAAGCTCAGTTAATTCAGCATCTCCGTAAGAAGATTTATTCATATCTGAATCAGATAATAGATCGACTATTTGTATATTTAGCAGGTAAGCTATCTCATCTAATCGTATTAATGATACTTTTGCCACACCGCGTTCAATAGCACTTATATATTTGGAAGAAACATTTAATTCTTCCGCTAAATCTGATTGAGTTTTATAACATCGCTTTCTGTACATTTTAATTTTTCTGCCTATAGCAACATAGTCAATCATATTATCACCTGAAATAATTGTACAATGTATATCTTAACTGTAAACTAATTTATAGGTTTAGTGTAAATAATATTTATTGAATTATTTGATGGTTTAATGTAAAATAAGAAAAGCAAATACATCTTACGCCGTTCTCCTGACATTTTACGACAGATTTTTCATTTCATCTACTTCTATGTTGTATTATATTAAAACCATTATATAAGTGTTGATTATATATTGATGGTACATTTAGATATAGCATAAATCAAAGTAAAATGCTCGCCAAAATACAAGCAAGCTAAATTGAGGTGAAAAATGAAAAAAGTAAAATGGGATTTATATGCTCTTGATAATGAATTTTCATTAATGTCAAAGCATTCTCAAGAATCAACAGTAGGCGGCTTTAATATAATGCCAATTCCAACAGGTCCGTATGTAGTTACGGATTGGTTAATTGATATTATATTTGGAACATGCCATTAATAAATCGCAAAAGAGGTGAAAATATGAAAAGAGTAGATTGGGCATTTGAAACCATCGATAATTTCAAAACATTGTCTGAAGAGAGTCAAATGTCAACAACTGGCGGAAAATTTAGTTGGTGGGATTTATTGCCGGATTGGACAGATGCTGTAGAATGGTTGCTTGAACTCGGTACCATTACTGCATATGCACCAACTGTATGCTAATGAAAATAATTAGCATTTAAATATTATTCTATTGCTATATTATAAGTGTACCATCAATATATAATTAATTATATATTTCTTATTATACTTTTTTAAATTACCATATTTTTTATTTTTTCGGAGGAATAGTATTGAAAAAAATTAAAGCAATATGCGAATCTGTAGGATATTTTTTTATTTTTTCGGTTGCACCGTTAATATGCGCGTTGTTAGTTTCATTGGCATATATATGTTTGGATATGATGAATTTTAATTTGCCTCAATTGTCAACCTACGTTGTTGAGATGATTGCCTGCGCGTTAATTATATTAATTTTTTATTTGATTTTTAAATTTAAAAAGAAAGCCGGTTTTGCGTACAGTATAAAACTAAATAAGATAACCCTGTCATCTGCGTTATCTTTTATCCTTTTTGGATTATCGATATATTTTATTATTATGCTTCTGATGAATTGCGTGCAATTCTTTTTGGGAGATATTGACGCTTCAGGCACAAATGATTTATACAATTCGGTGACTGAAATTAATGTGGCGTTACTGTTTGCCGCAAAGTGTATATTTGCTCCGATTGCCGAGGAAATTACTTTTCGAGGCTTAATCTACTCAACGCTGAAAGAGGCTTTTCCCAAATGGGTATCGTCGCTTTTGGCTTCATTGATTTTCGGCGTCCTTCATTTTTCATCGTCTGTTTTTACAGTATTGTTTGCAACTCTATTGGGCTTGTTTAATAATTACCTTTTTGATAAATACAATTCAATATTACCCGGTATACTAATACATTCTGCGTACAATTTTATGGTTACGTTTATTAAATACAACATAAATAATTTAAATTTCGAGGCGTATGAAATACCGATTATTGCGATTTCAATTATAATCTTTATCATTTCTGTAATAGGTGTTATTTTTAACACTAAAAAATTAGATTGTAGCTACGGAGGAGAAAATAAGTGAGATTAAAACTACTAAAAGGTTTTGATATTAGTGTATTATATATATGCGATATTAATAACTATATATATCTACCAAATGATTCAATTATTAATGAATTAGATATAGATGAAGAAATATCTGAAGAAGAATTCTTGAGTTTTATAAATCTAAATTTCCCGGAAAAATTAGATAAATTTATTAAAATCCTAAATAGTAATAAAAATTATTATAGTGATGGAAAAACAAAAGTAAATGAGTATACAATTTGTATTCATCCATCTAGAAAATGTAACTTGAAATGCAAATATTGTTTTGGGAATGAAGATTACTTGTCTAGTGATGAGATTTCTTTAGAAACCGCAATTAAAGCAATTAATTACATAGTGTTGAATTATGGTGCGAATGGAAGCATGTATACAGTTGACCTGTCTGGTTCAGGAGAGCCTTTATTGCGAATTGATTTAATAAAAAAGTTGGATGAGTATTGTGACAGACTGAGAAATAAAATTGGAAAGCAAATTTTAATTAAATTTGCAACAAATGCAACATTGGTTTCTGATGAAATTGCGGACTACTTACATAATAGTAAATGTATAATTTATGGAGTAAGCATAGATGGTAATCAAAAACAAAATATGAATAGACAATATAAAAGTGGAAAACCAATTTATAATGACTTAATAAAAGGAATTGACAAACTAAACAATGATTTGTTAGGCTTAGCAGTTACAATTACTCATAAGAATGAAGATGTAGATGAAATTTATTCTCATCTATATTCTTTAGGTGTAAGTGCGATTAGTATGCATTTTGTTCGAGATTATACCGATTCAGACACATCATTATATAAAATTGATATTGATAATCTTTTGTTTCATTACAATAAATTATTAAATTTGATTATCAATAATATTAAGGCGGGAAATAACGAATACATAATGCCATTAATTCGTGGTGATGATTATTTTGGAGTGTTAATTAAAAAAGCTTTTTTTAAAGGAAATATACCAAAATTTAGATGTCCCGCAGGGCGAAGTAAATTTGCAGTTAACCAGAATGGGGACTTGTATGCCTGTTCTGTAATGAATGGGAATAGGGATTTTTACGTCGGAAATATCTATGATGGTATTGATAAAGAAAAACAAGCTACATTTATGAATTCAAATATAGAGATGAGTGAAAAATGTAATGATTGTTGGTGTAAAAATATATGTGCTGGAGAATGTATGGCGAATTCATATTTAAGAAGTAAAACATTATATGAACCAAATGACTTTCTTTGTGATTTAAAGTATCAACTTATTCCTAAAGCAATAACATTTATAGAATATTTAAGACTGAATTATGAAGAAACTTATATGATGATTAAAAATTTTATTTTAAGTTCAGTTACATTCTCACATTCAGATTCTGCAACTTGGGCGGTGCTAAAATTTCTAAAAAATAAAAAATGCAATGTGACTTTTTCGGAAGTATCTAATTCATTATCCGCTATGAAAATTATAGAATGCAATTCTTTTGAGAAAGGAATACATCCTCAATATGTAGAAAAATATTTATCAAATTATGATAATAATATATGTGCTGTTTATATAAATAATGCAGATTCATTTGAAGAGGTTAAACAATTTCCTATAATAGCCTATTTAAATAAAGTTGAAAGTCCGTATCATCAATATTTTTTTATTGAAAAAATGGATAAGAAATTTATTTATTTTAAAACAGTGAAATATGATACGGTTAAATCAATAGGAATTCAAGAGTTTCTGGATAATTTTTCAAGTGTTTTTATTGGTGATTTCTATGACTTAGTTAAAAACTAAAATGGTTGAGCTGCTAAATATGTTGACTGTTTAATTCAATGCTTATCAAATGATGCCAAATTAAATAGTAGTATTCGAAATATATATATTCAATATGTTTTAGAAAGGAATAATGAAAATGGAGATAGTTAGAAATAAAGAATACTCGGTAAAAAATGTGCTTACATTTAGAGGTAATGTAAGACAGGAGTCGATAAACAATATAATAGCAAAAGCCGGAGAAGTAATCAAAAAAGCAAACATAGAAATAAACGGACCGGTTATAACGGCAATACATGCTATTGAAAACGACAAAAATAATCAGTTGTTTGATTTTGAACTGATAGTACCGATTAGCGGTGTAATGTCATCCGTTGAAGATTATATTTTCAAAGACAGTTTTATGATAGAAAATGCTGTTATGTTTAGGCATATAGGAAATCCTCAGAATATGAACGCCGAGATGGAGAGTTTGGCACGATACATTAATGATAACAAACTAAAACCAATTACACCTTTTTATAATATTACAGTAAAAGGTGCAACTGTTCCGTCGGAAATAAATGATATGATTGTAGATATTTATATCGGTATCGAAAAAAGTGATATTTAGCGAATTATTTAATTAATTCAGTATGTTCTATATGTTTTATAACACGGAAGTGCGCATACTGTGTTAAAAATGTATCTGAATATAAATTTATATAATATAAGGAGGTACATAACAGTGGAAAACGTTATGACAAAAGGTTTTGCAGAACTTTCTGCAAGTGAAATGAACGAAGTTGAAGGCGGCGGGGTGACTGCTGCTATATATGCACTTGGCTTTGTGTTTGGATGCTCCCCTTTAGGAGCAATATGTATTTGCGTCGGCGTAACAGCTGCTGCTGTTGGCGCTGGAGTATTAGTTTCTAAATATTTGTGATTAATGAGGTGAAATCTATGAATTCTATGTCTTATGGTTACTTTAACGATCTTTCAGACACTGAAATGTATTATGTTGATGGTGGTTGGTCTTGGGCAAACACTGTAGATGTAGCTGTGGCATTCGGATGTGTTGCATTAGGCTTCGCAGGTCCTGCGGGTGCTGTTCTGGGTGCTTGTATTAGCGTTGGATATGCAATTGGTCGCGGATTTTAATTTTGTTTAATATCAGACCGCGCGTTGTTTCCGACACGCGGTCTGATATCAAAAATTGGGAGGATAGTTATGAATTTAATATCACATATTTTAGTGGCATTGCTTTATGTTAGTGCGTTTGTTTTTTACATTCGTTCAAAAAAAATATGTACTTTTTTGTATGCAATTGCAGCATCAATTCAATTAGTCCTATCAGGATTATGTTTACATAATGAGACTTATATTGTATGTATTGCTTGGTCAACGGTAGATTTACTTTTGTTTGGCTATATTATGTTGTCGCACAAAACCATTAAACTCCCAAGTTTAATAATCGTTCAAATTATATTTGCTATTTTGTGGGGATATTTTTTTGTAATAACTTTATGAGAAAATATTATTATTATATCAAACATTACAAAATAACAGATTGTAGTGTTGTTTACCTGGCAACAATGTTTATAAAATACGGAATAAAACTGACCAATTCAAAGATATGTGAAATTTCGGTTAATATATAAAGAAAAATTTCTTCTTTATTGTATTTTAGTCAGGTAAAGTAGGTTATATAATAATCGCAGATATAAAATTAGATAATGCGTTTTACTGAAGTCTCAACATAAGAATAAATACAATTTGTTTTTGTACTATAGCTGCAAAGAGTAAAAATCATCTTTAATGGAAGGAAAAATTTTCTGTGAAATATAATTGCGTAAAACAACATGATATAACTGACTGTGGTGCAGCCTGTCTTGCCACAATATCAAAACAATATGGTTTAAATTTATCAATTTCTAAAATACGAGAAGTAGCAGGTACAGATAAACAGGGTACGAATGCATATGGTATGATAAAAGCTGCGGAACAGCTTGGTTTTACGGCAAAAGGTGTAAAAGGCAATCAGGAGGCTTTCTTCTCCGAATTTCCTCTTCCTGCAATTGCTCATGTTATTATAGATGGCAGTCTGATGCACTATGTTGTTGTACATAAAATAACTAAAAAAGAAGTGATTATTGCAGATCCTGCAAAAGGTATTGTAAAATACAAACCAGATGATTTCTTTAATATCTGGACAGGCGTTTTAATTTTAATGGTGCCTACAGTTGATTTTGAAAAGGGCAATGAAAAGCAAAGCACGATTTCTAAATTCTTTAAGCTTTTGTTACCTCAAAAAAAGTTATTGTTAACCATATTTTTAGCTTCTTTACTAGTTACTGTTTTTGGAATAATTGCATCATTTTATTTCAGGTTTATTATGGACGACATAGTACCTAATTCACTTTCAAAAACTTTAAACATAATTTCTATCGGGATTATATTGCTGTATGTATTCAAAATACTTTTGGAGTTTTTCAGAAATCATCTTATGCTATATCTTAGTCAGAAGTTGGACATACCCTTGATATTGGGGTACTATCAGCATGTGTTGAAGCTCCCTATGAATTTCTTTGGTACAAGAAAAGTCGGAGAAATTATTTCAAGATTTATGGATGCCTCAAAAATTCGTAATGCTATTTCCGGTGCAACTCTTACAATTATGATTGACACAATTATGGCTATAGTGGGTGGAATAGTTTTATATACACAAAATTCGTTATTGTTTGGTATCTCTGTTATTTTACTTATATTATATGGAATTATTGTTTTCTGCTACAATAAACCAATAAAAAAGATAAATGAAAAGCAGATGGAAGAAAATTCACAGGTTACATCTTATTTGGTAGAGAGCTTAAATGGTATTGAAACAGTAAAATCATTTAATGCTGAAGAAAAAGCACAGTATAAGACAGAAAAATTATTTATAAAATTTTTAAAAAGTATATTTAAAGGCGGATTTCTATCAAATAGTCAACAGTCTTTGACAAATGCAGTTTATGTTATTGGTGAGACCGTTATTCTATGGGTTGGAACTATAAACATTTTAAATGGCAACTTAACGATAGGCGAATTAATTACATTTAATGCTTTGCTTGCATATTTCCTTGACCCCGTAAAAAATCTGATAAATTTACAGCCTACAATGCAGACTGCAATTGTTGCAGCTGACAGGCTTGGTGAAATTCTCGATCTTGATCCCGAAAAAAAAGAAAATGAAGAAAATAAGATCAAAGATGTTTCTTTAAATAAAGAGATTGAAATATCAAATCTTGATTTCAGATATGGCACTCGTCAGTTGGTGCTGAAAAACATTAATATGAATATTAAGCCCGGCGAGAAAATTGCCTTAGTAGGAGAAAGCGGTTCGGGTAAAACTACCTTAGTTAAACTTTTAATGAATTTTTATGAGTTTGAAAAGGGTGAAATTATGTTCGGTGATTATAATATTAAGGATATTAATATTGAGTCACTAAGAGATAAGATTGCTTACATATCGCAGGATATCTTTCTGTTCAGTGGTACAATCAGAGAAAATCTTATGCTCGGAAATGAAGATGCAACTCTCGATGAAATCATTGAAGCTTGCAAGTTGAGTAAAGCAAATGAGTTTATCGAAAAAATGCCGCTCCGATATGAAACCTTATTGGAAGAAAACGGAGCAAACCTGTCAGGCGGACAAAAGCAAAGACTTGCTATTGCCAGAGCTCTTTTAAAGAAGCCTGATATACTGATTATGGATGAAGCAACAAGTAATCTGGATTCTATTACAGAAAAGGCAATTGAAAAGACAATTAATGAGCTCTCCAATAATATTACAACTATAATTATTGCACACAGATTAAGTACAATTATGAGGTGTGATAGGATATATGTTATGGAAAATGGCGAAATTATTGAACAAGGAAGTCATACTGAATTAATGAGTGACAAGAAAAATTACTATAATCTTTGGAAGGAACAATTGCCGGTTCAGAATGGAGATGAGAACTATGAAAAATACAATAATTGATATAAAAGATTTGAGCGACAGCAGGGAGGTTATGGAGCGCAAAGCACCAAAATCAATTTTGATTTTCATTCTTATTATTTTGATAACTGTTATTACATTGCTCGTGTGGTCATTTTTTGGTGAAATAGATGAATATTCAACTGTCAGCGGAGAAATTCGTCCGCAGGCATCTACAAATATCATTTCGGCAATAAGTGGTGGCAAAATTAAAGAACTTAATTTTGAAAATGGAGATATTGTGGAGGCCGGAGATACAATATTGACTTTGGATGTAGGTTCTGCCGAATCTCAGAAAGAAGCCTTAACTACTAATATTGAGGAATATAAAGAAAAAATAAAATATAACAACCAATTAAAAGAATGTGTTGAAAAAGGTAAAAATACTTTTTCACAATCAAATGAAGAAATAGAGTACTATAATCAGTATGAAAAATATGTTAATGATTTGGAGATATCATTAGGTCAAATATATGATACCGACAATCAAAACAAGAATTCAAAAGAAGAAGCTAATGCTACTTTGCAATCTGTTCAGGATAGTATTGATAAGGATAGTAAGTTAATTGAAGAATACAATAACATTATCAATGCGGTTGAAAATAATTTAACTTTCTCAAGTTCCAATAGTATGTTAATTTCTTATTATAATAACTATATTCAAAGTATAGACAATGCGGATATTCAGATAAAAGAAAATGAACATACATACGAAAGTTTAAAGCAGCAAATCGGCAATGGAGTTACTCAATCACAAGTAGATGAAGTAAAAGTACAGTTGGATTCAGCTATGAGTCAAAAAGAGTCTTTGAAAACGGCTTTTTTGTTAGAAGTGAATCAAAAAATTGATAATTTGAATACCGAAATTGAATCTCTTAACGCTACCAAAGAAAAAACCAGTGTAAGTTTGGATAGCTTTTCTTCTTCGACCTCAGAAAATCAGGTTAAAGAACAGGCTAAGCTAAATATGATTGTATCTGTTGATAGTACAATATCAACCCTTGAAACTGCAAAGACTGAATATGAAATGCAATTGTTATCTGTTAATGAAACTTTCGAAAATTCGGTTATAACAGCTGAAATTTCTGGACAGATAGTATTTTACGATGAATTATCTGTCGGAAATACCGTTCAAATTGGGGTGCAAATAGCAAAAATTATGCCGTCAAACAATGAATTAAAAACAATTCTATACATTCCTAATACTGAAATATCAGATGTAAAAATAGGACAAAAAGTTGAATATATGGTATCATCCATTTCTTCAACTGATTACGGAAAAGTGTATGGCGAAATCACTGGCATTTCAGCCGATTCATTTGCTGATGAATCAAGTGGTACGATTTACTATAAAGCAGAGGCTACACTTGAAAGTTCATCTTTAACAAATTTATCAGGGGAAATAAAAGAATTGAAATCAGGCATGACAGTTGAAGCTCATATTGTATCAGGTTCTAAAAAAATAATAATATGGTTTTTAGAACAGTTGAACTTTATTGATTAATATAGGATGTACTAAAATGAAAAAAACTTTTGGTGCATTTATAAATAAAAAAAGAATTGATACAGGGATTTCTCTTAGAAATTTTTCAAAGAAGATAGGCATATCTCCTGAATATCTTTCAAAAATAGAAAACGGTTTAAGAGCCGCCCCTAATATTGAAATAATAGAAGCAATAGCGAATAAATTATGTTTGTCTGCGGAAGAAAAAGAAATATTCTATGATTTAGCGGCGGAATCAAAATCATATTTATCATTAGCCCCTGATTTACTTTTGTACATTAAAGAAAGCGAAAATGTACTCAAAGCGTTGAGATTAGCTAAACGATGTGGTGCAAACAATGAGGATTGGCAAATCTTTATCGAATTTATAACTAAAAAGTACTTATAAACGAAGAAAATCCGAGTGCTTCAACTTGGATTTTCTTTTAAAACAGGTGTGTACAATCAAGTACATATGGAAGGAGAAAAAATAGTGGTTGAAGTAAACGAAAAAACTTTGTTTAAGTTTGATATCAGATGCCCTAGTTGCAACAGAAAATTAATGATACTAAATCTGTCTGATTTCAACATACCACAAGTAAGCGTATTGGAGCAAGAAGAATTAGGGATACATAATACTGAAACAAGGTGTCCGATATGCAAATCATTTGTTGCAGTTGATGTGGATGTATAACAAAACAGATAATTCTATAGGCGGTGTCTCTTATCTAAACGCAATAGTGGGACACGATCTCCCACTGAATCTGCCGCACAAGCGCTACTTGTTTTGATAAAAGCAAATCTTTGAAAAACAAATATAGAAACTTAGTACGAGCCTATAGCCGGAAACGCTGATTTAATCAGTAGGAACGAGCTTACGAAATGCCGACAAGTTATAGCTTTTAATGCTATAAACTGTCGGCATTATTTTTTGCCCTTTTGCGTTGAAAGCAGAAAGGGCAATTATGATTTGTAGAAACAGAAGTCCCCCAATCGACCTGAATTAAAAAATCAGACTGATTGGAGGAAAAATTAATGGACAGACGTCCGAAAAGAAGAAAAGATAAGTACAATCCATATACATTACATAAGGAAAATGAAAGATACTATGTTTCTTTTATTGACTCAAACAATAAATTTCAAAAGATAGAGATATCACAGGAAGTGTTTGAAAGCTTTAACAAATTTGAACTTGAAGATGTTTCCCAAATGAATGAGTACGACAGACATTTGGAACACTCCGAAGTATATGAACATACTTTGCATAAAAAGAAAGATTCAAGGAAATGGTCGTTAGAAGAATACTTTGAAAATGTTCAGATTACAGAAAATTTGCATATGGCAATAAGCAAATTACCCGAGGTGCAGAAACGCAGACTGAACAAGTATTATTTTGAAGAAAAAACTTTTGATAAAATAGCACTTGAAGAAGGCTGTACTTATCAATGTGTGCAAAGATCGGTGTATCGTGCAGTAGAAAAAATCAAAAATATTTTAAAAAATTTATAAATTAGGGGTGTGTTTTAGCTTTTAAGTGAGGAAACAGGTGAAAGGGTTAATTCTCTTTCGCCTGTTTTCATTTTTCAGAGAACAGGTGTTGCTATTTGAAAATTTAATATCAGCACATCAGATACTTTCCTTCTGCTGTTCGGAACGGACAAGCCACATGAGCGAACATATTTTATATATCTTCAGGACTCAGACATTGAAAGGCAAATTCAATGACGGCGATGACAGGCAGATGGGATAATGATACTTCCGTTAAGTCAAAAGTCGAGCGTGATAGAACCGTCGCAACCAAAGATGGCGGCTGTGGGAGATCCCCACGGTGGTGAAATTCCAATGAGGCTATAATGCAATGCCGTCTGATGTGTTCCTTGTCGCAGGGCATCGAGGATAAATAGCGACAACAGGA
>ERZ772889.1889-NODE-1889-length-17779-cov-4.480196_pt1 | contig 17779 bp, 10 predicted proteins | sample MGYA00512127_ERZ772889 | MGnify/ENA primary metagenome ERZ772889 (study PRJEB29015, sample SAMEA2737689) | human gut metagenome | biome: human gut; feature: human-associated habitat; material: faeces | place: China | collected 2012 ...
GCGATGAAGTCCGCGATATAGCCGGGGTCCTCGCTGGACATGATGTTCATCAGCAGCCGCTTGAGATGGACCGGACTGCCGATCAGATTGCGATGCTCAATGGTTCTTCCCTTGTGCGCCACCGTGATATTGCGTTCGTCCGCAAGGCGGCCGACTACGCCGGTGACCTCATCAAGGAGGGTTACAACATCAAACGGCTTTTCCTCAAGCTGAATTTCGCCCGATTCCAGCTTGCTCATGTCAAGAACTTCACTGACAAGCTCAAAAAGAATGTCAGAAGCCTCCCGAATTTTCTGGCGGCATTCCGCCTGTTTTTGCAGATCATCGCTGTAATGCTCTGCAACATCAAGCATACCGCTGATGCCGTTGATCGGCGTGCGGATGTCATGGCTCATGCGCTGCAAAAATTCCGTCTTGGCGCGGTTGGCGGCCTCGGCCTTTTTGACCTCCTCCAGCAGGTTTTTCTGGTACTCCCGCTCCTTTTCCTCCTGCTTACGGAGGCTTTTCAGCTTGTCCCTGCGCAGCAGCTGCCAGATCATCAGCAGCACGCTCAGATAGCCAAGTACAAAAACGGCCAAACTCTGGGGCAGTGTGCGGAAGGTGATGGTGTCGGGAATATAAGCGTATATATAGTGATCGCGCTGGCGTAGCATGATGCCGTAGGAACGCACACCGTCAACATTCAGATGCATCAGGTGCCTGCTGTCGGCATTTTTCTTTAAGGCCTGGATCGCATCGTGTGTATTTGAACTTTGCCCAATCAGCGCAGTGTCGTTGGATGCAATGATCGCGCCACCATCGGTTATAATGATCGTTCCATCAGTGGCCTTCTGGTAGCCGCTCAGCAGGCTTTGCAGTGTCAGGGTATAGCGGTTTGCAAATTCAGCAGAGGTATAATAGAAGGTGACAATAACGCCGGGCGCATCCCTGCGCGCGCAGGCAGACATATCAATGTGCGAGCCGTCATTTTGGTTGATCCGCTGCGAATAGACCTTCTCGTCATGAATGGCGGTATCCAGAATAATATCCCGGTCAAGATTGCCGTGAACCCTCGCCAGCGCGCGGTCATCCGAGCTGTATTCACAAACTGTGTTTCCGTCCGGGTCCAGTACGACAATGCCCGTCAGCCACAGCTGCTCGGTACTCTCCCGCAGCAGCTTGCGGGTAAGCTCCTGCCCGGCCGCAGTCTCGGCCTCGATATTTGTGCTGACCTGCCGGGTGCTCTCGATGGAGCGCAGCAGGCTTTTGGATTCGGACGCCTCATTATAATGGGTATAGGTTGCGCATTGGATCTTGACATAATTTACGGTGTCCAAAAGGTTGGCCTGTGCGCGGGTCTTATCGCTCTGAAAGAGCGACAGCGTGACAAGGCAGAGCAGACATATTCCCAGCAACGCCCCGCAGATCCAGAATTTTTTGCCCGGGGCAGCAGATTTAGTTGTCTTTTTCAAGCGTATCCACCTCAAGGTATTTTTCCGGCTCATCAAGATACTTCCCGATGATTTTTAAGGAGGTACCGTCCTGCCGCATTTCCTCCAATGTGCGGTCAAGCTCTTCGCAAAGGCCGCGGTCATCGTTGTTTGCAAAGGCAACGCCGATGCCGACCGTCATAAGAGGATCTTCCAAAATGCGGAACCGGACATCGTAATCCTTCATATACTGCACGACGGATTCCTCGTGCACGCCCACCGCATCGGCATAGCCTTTTTCCAGAAAGGTGAAGATCAGCTCTCTGTGGCCAAGGCTGATGAGGTTGCCAAGCTTGGGGATCCGCTCGTCAGTGCGCTTCAGAAAGATGCCCTCCGGCTTCGTTGTGGACTGAACAGCAAGGTTTTTGCCGGCGAGATCCTGCAGGGTATAGATATCGCTGCTCTCGTTCACGGCAACAACCTGACGGCTTGCTATATATGGTCCCGCCCAGCGGTAATCATCAAGGCGTCCTTCCATGGAAAAGCAGCCCATGATACAGTCAATCTCTCCGCTCTCCACCAGTTCTTTTTTCTTCTCCCAGTTGATCTGGACAACCTCCACCTGATATCCCATTCTTTTGAAAGCTTCCGTAGCCAGTTCTACATCGATTCCCGTCGGTACACCATCCTCATTCAGATAATTGTATGGAGGATAGTTGTCGCTGCCGAGGGTAATAACAGGCTTTTCTGTTTCCTCTTTCGTGTTATCTGTGTTTTTACACCCTGCCAGGGTAGCTGCTAAAATTCCCGCAAGCAGAATGCCTGCAATCACTCTTTTTCCTTTCATTTTCCTTCTATCCCTAACTATCCTTTTCGATTCTTTTATGTCCGATTATTTTCCATTTGTTACTGTTCCGTGACCTGCGGTTCGGTACCCCCCCCCGTCGGATTTTATGCTTCTGATCGTCTTTTCCAGCACCTTCATCTCAACCGGTTTTGAAACATGTGCATTCATACCTGCTGCCAGAGAATGCTGAATATCCTCTGAAAATGCATTCGCAGTCATGGCAATGATCGGAACCGTCTTTGCCAGTTCATGGGAACTTCTGCGGATTGCTTTCGTTGCCTCATAGCCGTTCATGACAGGCATCTGCACATCCATCAGGATCATATCATAGTCACCCGGGACAGACTGTTCAAATGTCTCCAGGACCCTTTTACCATTTTCACAGATCGTACACTCCGCGCCCTCAATCTTTAACAGTTCCGTCAGAATCTCCGCATTCAGCTCATTGTCCTCTGCACACAGGAATCTCATTCCTTTCAGGATATTGCCATTCTGCTCTTCTGTTTCTGCCTGTGAAGCCGGAGAAACAGATCTTTCTTCTGCGATTTTCAGATCCATAAAAACCTCAAAACAGCTGCCCTGTCCCGGTTCACTTTCCACATCAATGGTTCCACCCATCAAGTCAACCAGATTTTTGGTGATTGCCATTCCAAGACCGGTTCCCTGTATCTTATTTGTCAGAGAATTTTCTGCACGGGTAAAGGCATCAAAAATCCTGTCCTTGAAATCTGCCGACATTCCCATACCATTATCACAGACTAAAAAACGATACTTTGCATAAACAGATGAATTTGATTCACATTCCTCTGCCAGAAGCTGAATTTCTCCACCTTCCTGTGTATATTTTATTGCATTAGACAGCAGATTGCTGAAAATCTGCATCAGATGAACCTGATCCCCATTCACCCACTCATGCCGGATGTTTTCTTTTGTAATTGTAAGAGTCTGCTTCTTTTCATATATCTGAGAACGAAATATAGTGTCAAGCTCCTGTATAAAATCCGAAATAGAAAAATCAGAATAACTGAAAACAGTTTTTCCTGCTTCAATCTTACTCATATCCAGAACTTCATTAAGGATCCCTAACAGATGCTGTGATGAAGTGTCAATTTTATCCGCATACTCTATTACCTTGCCTTTATCACCGGCATCATGTCTGATCAGGGACGTAATACCAATGATCGCATTCATAGGAGTACGTATATCGTGAGACATATTGGCAAGAAAACTGCTCTTTGATCTGTTCGCCTCCTGTGCCACCTGAAAAGCGTCCTCCGCCGCCTGTTTTGCCTGCCGCAGCTTTGTATTCACTGTTTCCAGCTTGGCATTATTTTCCCGCTCCACACGAATCGCTTCCTGCTGGTTTCTGTACATGACAAAGGAAATCCCCAGCATAACACAGACAGCTACGATAACCGTAAAGATAACAATAAATACCATAACAAAATTGACAAGTTTTAATGTATTCGTAGCAACATATTCTGCCGGAACCAGAAAGATAAGTGTCCATTCGGCATTTTCCATTCTTTTTAATCCGTAAAAATATTCTGTTCCATCCAGAACTGCATTAGAATAACTGCAGCCTTTTTCTTCCAGTTCCGCCTTTGTTTTGTCAAAGGAAGAATTGTGAAGATACTTCATTTTCTGTAGGACGGAAAATACATTATGACCCTTGATCAGTTCCACCTGATTGCTGTTGAACAGTTTAAATCCATTATCATCCAGTACATACACACTGTTGTTCCCATTATATGCATCGCATTCAAAATAAGGATTCAACTGTTCCATATCCTGAACAATTCCAAAATATAGAATTGTAGTTTTCTTTTCTCCATTCTGAAGATGTATTGGTTCCGGCAGACGATCCAGAAATACCATCTTTGACTGATTGTCTGTCATAGAATCAAAAACGAAACTGATCTTTTCAGGACTTTCCTCAAAATAATCCAGCTCCCGGAAAAGTCCCCTGTTTCCGGATTCTGTATAATATCCACCTTCTGAATCCACTGCCATCAACGTAATCCTCTGCCTGGCATATGCTGATAATTCATATTTCTTTTTCATATATTTGCAGAGTTCATCTGTGGTCTGCACGTTTGCATCTCTCAGATAATTACATTCTTCTGTTACCCGGTTCCAGTGGGAATCGATCACATCCTCCAGATTTTGAAACATCTGACGGGTAATCTCTTCCATCTGGTTCAATCGTTCCTCATAAATGATATCCCGGATATAAGTATGATACAGGAAAAAGAATGCAAGAAGCATCGCTATACCAGCCATACAGCAGCCCAATATTAATTTCCGGTAACTCGTTGCCTTCTGCATCTTTCTCCTCCACTTATTTCCATTCAGCGTCTGCCTCACTCAAAGTCTCAAACTGTCCAAAAAACTCTTTTGCCGCATCCATACCCACAATACCACTGTCTGTCACTTCCGTTTCTGACGCCAGTTTTTCACTGATTCCGGAAATTGCGACCTGATAAGTCTTTCCTTCCTCCAGTTCCATATCTTCAGGATTTACCAACATATATGGATAATTCTTGCCTGTACCAACTGCATCATAACCTTCTTCATACAATGCCTGAATCTGTTTTCCTGTCAGCCTGATTGTTTTAATCGTCTGTGACCAGCCAGTCGGAAGAATGGTACAGATATCATAGTCTGTAATATTCTTTGCATACAGTTTTCCGCTCACGCCATCATTGTTCTGGTTCGTACCATTTCCACTGATCCATGTTCCAAGAGATATAAGAGCAATGTCACTTCCGGTCGCCTCGGCAAAACATCTGCCCACCAGCTTTGCACAGCTTTCCTGTGAGATTTCCTCTGTGACTGTTGTAATCACTTCCGGCTGGTTATTTACCACGCTGTCCTGATCCTCATCCAGTTGATCTGACACATCCTTTATTGATGCCTTATCCTGCATGAATTCCAGCATTTTGTTTCCGGTATTTACAATCGTATTTTCCCATCCAGCATAAATAAACGGTGTCGTATTCCCTGCATTGATCATATCTGAAATATCTGCATAAAAGGTGTCATCTGCCTTTGCATCTTTGAAAGGAAGTAGTCCTGCTTTTAATGTGCTGTCCGGATACAGGGCGCTGGTTCCTTCTACCGTAGACAATACCTTCATGACTTTTAATGCGTCTTCAAGTTTCTCAGGATGATTCTCCAGCTCTTTATTCAATCCATAATAACGGTTTACATTTAAAATAAATACATTCCTGCTTCCGTCTTCAGACAGGTATGGCATCAGACCAAATTTATCCATTGTATCTTCTGCGTCCATAATGCCATTCTGTGGTCCCAATAGAAACAGTGAGTTTCCCTTTATAAAATCTTCTCTTGTTTTGCTATCATCTGCCGGATCACTGTTGCTGCAGTCAAGCATCCCAAGGTCTTTCCACTTTTGGATATATTCCATACTTTCCATCATGCCTGGTGTATCGCTTACATTTGCCTTTCCTGACAGGTAATCTTTCTGCCACTGCTTTCCAGACATGGTACTAAGGAATCCCGCATCCGCAATATTACATATATACTGAAAGGCTGAACCAGGGTACTGAATCTGTGCCATACATAACGTAACTCCTGCTTCTTTTGCTTTGTCTGCAAGTTCTTCAAGCTCTGTAAAAGATGTTGGCAGCTTCCAGCCATGCTTCTCAAGCAGTGTTTTATTATAAGTGATTCCATAACAGTTGTACAAAGATGGAAGCATATAAAGTGCACCATCATCGGATACATCTTTCAGACGTGATTCCACATAATTATCTGTAAAATCGTATCCGGAGAGATCAATCATCTTATCACTGACATCCACCACATCCGGCTTATAAAAAGTCTGTGTGCAGATGTCCGGAAGATCATCTGCCTCTAACATATTCTGCAGACAGGTTGTTGTGTTTGCTCCGCTGTACGGGACTACTTCAAGCTCAATCTCCGGATATGTTTTATGCACCTCTTCTATAAAGCTGTCCACTTCCAGATAAGGAGCCATAAAAGTAATTGCTTCGTGCTTCTTTGGTGTTTCATCTGTTTTCCCACACCCTATAAGTCCTGTTGCCGCTATACATGCCAAAATAAGACATACACTTTGTACTTTTTTGATTTTCATATTTTTCTCTCTTCTCCGATAAAATCATTATGGTTCCGTTTATGAAATAACATCCCTGCTTGCAGGATTCTTCGCCTGCGAAGGGTCGCTTCAGCGACATAATTCCCCTCCGTCGCAGTGCGATCCTGCCCGGAGGGCTTTTTTATGTTATAGGAACATTACGGAGTAATTTCCTATAACATAAAAAAACACCGTCTCACAGACAGCGCACATCATTTCATGCAACTGGCTGCCATTTTACAGGCCCTTTAGCTTTGCGTCACAGACTTTCATCTGCTTTGCCGATCGTCGTTCCATTACAGATTGTAAATTTGTGCAAAATATTGATTTCATTATACTCCTACATTCCACTGTACACAAGAAAAACCTCGCCGCTTTAACGCTAAAAAAAGAACAGCCGATTATATATTCGAACTGTTCTCCTATAACCTGAAAAACTTTTGTTTAGCGGTTCCCCCGTTTATTATGATTAATTGACTTGAAATTGCATTATTCTCAACAGAATTCGAGAGAAAATTTTCTCTTATCGTAATATACTTCTAACCAAATCAATGTAATTCAGCTTTACCGTTTCATAGGAAATATTGTCAGAAATCAATTTCATAGTTGAATCAGCATAATCATCAGCATAAAAATCTTCTCTTATGAGTTTTTCTGCTACAGCCAGCAGATCAACATCCTCCCTGGCAGACGGGGTTATTTTAATATCCATGCCTGATCTGTGCTTTCTAACATCTGCAAAGAGCCTTTTGAAATCATCATCTATTGAAATATAATTTTTCAGCTTAAAGATATCATATAAGTGTCTGGAATTTCTCGTTGCTCTTCCTACCATATAATAATCACACACAGCAAAAATTTTATCTATAATTGTTCTGGATAGTGCCTGTGTCTTCATCTTAAATGGTTCTAACCCATAGTCTTTCAAAATCTCCGCTTCTTCTGTTGCGAGACAATCAAATATTATACTTGTAATTTCCTTTTCTTCTGTTGGATAAGAATACGACATCAATGCTGTCTCCAGCTTCACATATGGTCGCAGACCTCTTTTATCTTCTGAGCAAACTGAATCATATAAGAAATCATAGTGATTATAGTCCTTATCGCTTTCAATAAACTTCCAATTATCAATTGCTAAGTCTAAATCTTCGCTAATTGGTTGTAATAACTGATATTTGATTTTCTTTCTTCTGGCTTCTCCCAAATGTTCTTCAAATGTAATATCAATATCCTCTGAAAAACGGTCTATAGCATGATAAGCCTTGGAAAGGGATGTTCCACCCTTAAACACCACATTAGGATTTCTCTGTACAAGTTCTTTTAATATCATTGTCACATAATAATCTTTTTCCACGATACTTTCATCTATGCCCGTTCGCTCTGATACCGTTACAATAATATCCCTCAACAATTCCTTATCATCTTTATGCAAATACATCATCCAACCTCAATTCATAATAATATTTAAATATTGCAATCGGAAACTCTCTTATATAACTATCCACGTCTTTTTTTGTGATGCCATGTATCCGCACAAATTGAGATACTTTATCATGAGCCACATCATAGCTTTCATCCAGATACACATCCAGATTCTTTAATAAGTCAAGTAACTGCAGCACATAAACATTTTCTTCATTTACCGGAACCACTGGCTTTCTTACAATGAATGTTCTCTTTCCAATTGGAACTTCTCTTACTTTTGCAGCCATATTGTTGCTGACAATCTCAACTTTATTGGGAACCTGCGTTGAAATTCCCAACTGATTGGCAAATGTATTTCCCGAATAGAAGCCATCTACTTTCCCACCTCTGGAAACATATTTGTATCTGGCAACCGTATCTGCATTTACACCTACACTTGTTTTTAATCGTGATTTCTTAGGCAAATAATAAATGCCGTTCTCATATTTCTGCAGTTTTCCTTCATTGCATAACTTTTTTAACTGCTGGTTTACTGCAGATTTTGTAATTCCCTTAATCACTATATCAGAAAAGAATATAGGCTCTGCTTCCTTATAATTGTTTTTCAAAAATTCATATAGCATAAACCTCTCTCCTTCTATTTAAATATTTGTAACCAGTTAAGTTATTTTTGTTAATTATATTCTATTCTTATTCTTAAGCTCTGTCAATGTTATTTTGATAGCTGTTGTTAGTGTATCCAGAGCAAAATAAAACATAAAAGAATCTTTCATTCTTTTCTCTGGACAAATAAAAATACGGCATCACACAGACCGGCTCATGTGATACCGTAATATTCTTTCTTATATCTTCAGCACTCGCAATCACAACCTGCAACGATAATAATATGACACACAGAATGATTGCTGTAATTTTTCTTAAAACAACAGCTCCATCTGATCCCCCACTTCAATTCTCGCAGTGACAAGCTCATCCGGTTCTTTCCCTCTTTTGTGTTCGGCTTTCAGGTACTGGGCACCGCCTCTCAGACTTGCAGCGATCAGATTCAGCACATATATATTGTCAAAACGATTATAGATGGACTCTCCGCCCAGACCGGTAAGGCAGATAAGCTGTGTGTTGCTCTTTTTTGCCATATCCATCAAAGGGATCAGCAGATGGGAGGCATTGGTCTGTGCGAACGGGTTGTCCATGATCAGAACCTTTCCCTCATTTTTATCTGCAAAAATGTCCGTATCATCCCGTCTCATATAATACAGAAGGCTGGACAGGATTACAAATGCAGACAGAAATCCTTCTCCGCCTGAGTTTCTGGAAACCTCTTTCCAGGTAATCGGATATTCTCTCTGGGCTTCAATCTTATAAAGATGAATCTGTACATTTCCGATTCCTACCACCTGATCATAGAGATTTCTGGTAGTAATACCGGAGCCGAAAAACTCCTGTGCGTTCTCATTTTTCTCGAAAAGTTCCACGCCTTCCATAGTGATCTTATCAATAAAGTCTTCCAGACGCAGACGGTAAAGCCCTGCATTTTCTTCCCAGTCCGGAAGCTGGATCTTTAACATTTTGATATTTCTTTCCCTGATGGTAATGGTTGAATTATGGTCGATTTTTCCAAGGTTACTGTGGATTTCCCGGACATAATCCTCCAGAAGTTCTGTGATACGTTCCTTCTCCCTCTCTACTACAGAAATATCGACCTCCAGTTTCTCCATAAGGCTGTCATAGGACTGCACTGTAGTTTTTAACTGAGTCAGGACACGCACTGCATCATCGGAAAGCTCCAGCATCTGTTCCAGCGGTTTCCTGTAAAAATCATCCTGAAAGCTTTCCATACGGACAATCTTATTCAGTGTCCGCACCAGTTCTTCCTTCTTCTGTCTGGTATCCCGCATTTTCTGATTATAATCCCTGATCAGGATTCCCTTGCAGTTTCTTAATTCTTCCGCAGACAGATTCTCCGAAACCGGCTCATGGTCTTCTGCAGCCACAGGAATCAGTTCATTATACTCTGATAAAGCAGTCAGATTCTCTTCATAGCTGCGAAGCTTTCCGCTTAAAAACTCCTCCTGCTTCTTCTCTTCTTTCTTCTCATAAAGAAGCTGGTTTTTCCTTGCCTGAAAATCCTGTCCCTGAATCTCATCCTTTGGCAAAGGTTTCTCCATACCGCAGACAGAATGGATCCTTTTTGTCAGTTCGCTGATCTTACTCTGGGCCACTGCTGCCTTTTTGTCTGCATCATTCCACTGCATATCCTTTGTCTGGATCTTTCTGCGGAAATCTTCCAATACTCCCTCCTGGTGTGACTCTTCTTTTCTGTCATAGATCACACCGGACCACTGTTCAGGCTTTAAGTGATATTTTTTCTGAAGATAATCCAGATCTTCCTTTTCCCTCTGGTAACGCGCGGCAGACCTTCTCTCCTGTTCTTCCAGATTCTTCAGCTCCTGTGAAAGAACAGAGGTGATTGCCTCATAACGTGCTTCCATCTGCTCTGTAGACATGCTGTCAAATCCAAACTGCTGACTCTGCTGTTTCCTGACTTCATCTGACTCTCTGCTGCCTGCCTCATATGACGCATATCTGGTATATTTTTCATCCAGTCTGTCTTTTTCTCTCTCCAGCATATTCAGATTATGCTCCAGAGTCATTTTCTCCTCCAGAAGCTTTTCCTGTCTGTCTTTTGCAAGCTTCTGGTTTTCCCGGAAACGAGTTTCATCCTTTTTACATTTTTCAAGCTCATTTCGATTATTTTCATAGAAAGCATAATCTTTTTCCAGCTGGGAAAAATCTTCCAGGCGCTGTTTCTGACGGTCAATTTCTGCAGCGGATTTTATGAGCAGATTCTGTAGCTTTTCATGTGCTGTTTTCAGGCTGTCAAGCTCCTGTGCTGCATCACGGATATCCTTTTCCAGAGTTTTTTTCTCTTCCTCAAGAGTTTTCAGAAGCTCCTGGATTTCTTCCCATTTTTCTTTTGTTACAGACTGGTTTTTCAGTGTTTCCTGACGCTGAAAATACTCTGCGTATTCCTTTTTGCGCTGATCCACAGCCTGATTTAGCTTCTCCAGTTCTTTCTTTTTCTCCCAGATCATTGCCTGAAGCTTTTCTTCATCCAGGAGGTTTTCATTAAACAGAATATAAAAACTGATTCCAGGGAAATTTACGATTTTGTCTGTGTACTTTTCCTGAAATTCTTCTATTTTCTCACGCTCTACAATAGGCACAGGGAAGGATGTGCAGACGTTTCTGTCGTTTCGTCCCAGCTTCTCGATTTCCTGTCGGGTAAGGATCAGGGCATATGGCAGAAATGGATTCTTACGAACCAGCATCTGGTTTTTCTTCTGGGAATATCCGTTCTTTTTCAGCCATTCCATACCATAAACTGTGTGAATTCCCAAATCATCCAGTTCTTTCTCCAGCTCCTCAGGAAGCTCCAGAATCTTTCCGCTGGTAAGGCTTAAATATTCTTTTTCCAGAGAATCCTCTTCCTTTTCCAGATTCCGCCGCAGCTCCTCCAGTTCACGCAGCTTTCGGCCAGAGTTCTCCAGTATCCTGTCAGTATCCAGAAGATGGCGTTCCTCCATATCCAGATATTTCAGGATATTCTTCCTTATTTCCAGTTCATTCTGATAGAGCTGATAGGTATGTTCCTGGTTCTCTGTCTCTGACTTTTTATGAATCAGGGCCTCTTTCTTATCCTCCAGACTGCGCTCCTGACGGCGGATCAGCTCCTTGTCAGCTTCCCATTTCTTCTGATTTTCTGTACGTTCCCTCACTGTTTTTTCCAGTTCCTGTTCGTACATCTGACGACGGATTTCCAGTGTTCCTGCTTCATAGTTTCCCAGAATATTTCGTACTAATTCTTCCTGATACTTGACATTATACTGGTTTTCCAGACGGGTATAGGATTCTATCTGACTTTCCAGTTTTCCTTTTCTGCCAAAGCAGTCGCGGATCTTCTCTTCCAGTTCCTCGGATCTTTTCGCCTCATCCTGTGCTTCTTTTCCCTTTTTCTGTATATTTTCAGACAGGTTTTCCTGCTGTTGTCTGTTATCCTGAATACGTTCTTCAAAAATGTTTTTCAAGGTCAGGCCAAGTGCTTTTCTCTCCGGTTCCAGATCAGCTCCCTGCTGTCTGGCAACTGCGATTTTCTCCCTGAGAAGATCCAGTTCCCCTTTTTCTTCTGATACAGAATCCTGCTGTCTGGCACATTGGAGGATATGAAGTTTCTTCTCTATCTGTTCTGCCTGCACCTGAATATTTTCACGCTCCATATCGATCATATCACGGTTTCCGATATGAAGATTCTTCTCTTCCTCATAGTCATAGACCTGGCTGGAAAGCTCCTCGTATTCTACTCTGGAAAGCTTTTGATCCAGACTTTCCAGCACTTCTTTTGTATGATCATGAGCTTTCTCAGTCTGGCTTAAGAGTCCATTTACATCATGGATAAACCAGGCAATTTTATTCTGCTGTTTTCCTTCCTCTGTCTCCGCATTCTGATACTCTTCTGCCTGGGTCTGAATCCCATTTGCCTCTTCCTTAAACTGACGGATTGTGTCTCTTCGCTTAATTTTAGAACGGTTATCCTTATACTGTCCTGCATATTTTTCCAGAATAGACTGGAACTCTTTAATACGGTTCTTGTCCTTATTCAGTTTGCTCTCAATAGCCTCGAGAAACCATTTTTCTGTCAGCCCCTTTTCATCCTTGCAGTCCGCAAAAAGATCTGACAGTCCGGATTCCTTCAGATTGATTTTCTTAATAATGGTTTCCCATTCCTTATAATTGATCTGGTATTCCATCAGCTTATTGAAGTACTGGCGGGACTGGGCATAGTTTGTCAGATCATAATAGAAGAACTTCATATCCCTGTCTTTTTTGTAGATTTCAAAAAGCTGCCTGCAGGAGTTAAAATTCTTCAGGATCATCTCTTTTTTGCCTTTTTCCACTACAGGAAGGTGGTGGATATCCTGAATACAGGGGCTCTGATATTCACTGACAATTCCAATAATATCCAGATTCTCTTTTCTGTCCTCTTCCATATCCTGAGATTTTCTGACCATAAGACCTGTGAGAACATAGCCCGCTCCCTGATCCAGTGCCCATTCCACCAGGATAAAGGATGGCTTATTGGTAGTAAAATAGCTTTCAAATAATCGGTCTTTGGTATTGCGGTATTTTGGATGCACAAAGGGCGCAGTCAGCATCTGGACAAGAACAGATTTCCCACCGCCGTTCTGCAGAGAGATCAGTGTGCTTTCTCCATTAAAGTGCAGAGTTTCATCGCTGATACGGTATGCATTGTTATTATAATTCACGTTGATCAGACGCACTGCATTAATCTTACTCATCTTTTGCCACCCCCAGTACTCTCAGAACCCGCTGGTAATTGTTCTGGTTCAGAAGATTCCAGTCCATAAAATTATCCAGCTTTCTGGTTGTTTTTATCATCTCATCCTGTACCACATACTCGATCAGTCCCTGTTTCTGAAGGAACATCAGAATATTGTAGATAAAGCCTTCCTTGGTTGTCTTCATCCTGGAACCTCTGTCATCAGACTTCAGAGCCTCATAGGTTTCATAAAGTATTTTGAAAGAAATCCCTGCGGTATCTTTGGGGTTCTTTCCATCTTCCTCCTCTTCAGAGGCAGTCTCTTCTGCTGACCCTTCCTTCAGACGGGCGGAAAGACAGTTCATAAGCTCTCCCACGCGCATATATTCTCTGGATTTACTGCTGCTTCCCTGTCCGTCAAAGAATTCTACCAGCAACGTAAGAATCACAAACTGTGACAGATAATAATCCTTGTCTGTTGCCCCGGATTTGCACAGTGTACTTTTAAGCTGCTGCTTGGAAAAACCAAGGAAATTGTTTTCCTCCTTAGGGATCAGATAGATTACATTTCCGTAGCGTTCCACATTGCTTCCCGCAATCTCTCCCTGGGATTTCACCAGATTCCGGATGGATTCTTCCTCTGTATATGCTTTATATAAAAGCTGCTCGTCCTCTTCCCGCAGCTCATGATATTCCAGAAGATAATAAAAAATCTCCTGACTGGTACGGATTTCCTCTGCTTCATATGCCATATCTGTTATTCCTCGTTTCTCATGATTCGAATCAGGATATTGGAACAACGGATGCTTTTTTTCACGCCATTTTCGCTGAAAACATTGTCAAAGGTGACTGTGCTTCCGTCTTCTATCCTGTATACTTCTATTTTACCGATTTTTTTATCTGAAAATCTTTCTTCAGAAAGCTGGAGCAGCATTTCGTTGAGCTGAAAATCTGCTGTCTGGTCCTGAATAAATTCACTTCGTTCCTTTTTCAGTGCTCCCATATTGATCTCTTTATTCCGTATCAGCTCCACCATGATCTCTTTAAAAATTTCAACATTTGGGATCAGTTGCTGCTGCATTTCTTCTGCATTTTTCTCGTTCTCCTGAATGTTTTTCCAGATATCAGAAAGGGAAATTTCACCTTTTTCAGATGCCTGCTCCAGCAGAAATCCCAGACTGCTCTCATAGCGTTTCAGCTTCTGTCTGCGCTTCTCTTCCTGCTCTTTCAGATATGCATCTTCGTCAAAATCCAGCATCTCCTCAGTGTCCTCGTCCTCATTTCTAACAGACGGTTTCTGATATAATAAGGCTTTATTCAGGTTATAAACCTTATCCGGTTCCCGGTTGAACAGCGGTCTTAAAAAATAGTCCAGATTTCCCAGTGCCGACGGATTCTCCAGCACTTTATCATAGAAATCATTGCGCATGGAAAATCTCCGGATCAGTGACATCTGCGACAATGCTTCCAGTTCTCTGGTATAAAGTGCCTTCAGGTCAAAATGGCTGCTCAGAATTTTCTGGTGCTCATCAATGGTTCTGTTCAGATAGCTCTCAATAATACGGAGATTCTCAAGGTTCTCCTCTTCCTTTTCGCCCAGACGGCACACATTGATGTTCTCTTCTTCCAGTTTCTTTACCCTGCTTCGCACCAGTTCCCGGTATTTCTGGAATTTTTCCTTTGTGTCACTGATCGTATCCAGATTCTCCAGAAGGATTTCCTCGTAATCCTTTACTGAATAATTCAGGGCATTTCTGCGGATTTTTCCCATAGCTTCCTGAATCTTCTGAAGCTGGATGCGCATCAGGTTAAAAACATTCTTAATCTCATCCACAGCCTTATCATAGCTCTGTTTTTCCAGATGCATCTGAAAGATCATTTCATGGATGGTAAGCTTCATATTATTTTCTATTTCAAGGGTGGAAAGTATCAGATTGTATCCGTCGTCTGTAAGATAATAAGAAGTTCTGCGAACCTCCTGATCCAGATACACGATCCGGTTCGCCACATAGCTGATATGCATGACATGATAATCGTTCTCTTCAAAATCATAGCCGTCAAAATACATGGCACGGCCTTCATTTGATAAGATCACATTGACAACAAAATCTCCTAATTTTCTGCAGTCATCATAGGAGATTTCTTTACCCAGATACCTGGTATTGATGGTATCAATATAGGCTCCGATATCATCCATAGTACAGTTCTCTTCCCGCAGAGACTGCTCCATAATATAAAGCATTACTGCAAAAATAAGATTCATCTGTTCATCAAATTTCAGAAAGCCAAACTGTTTCCAGGATGTCTTCTGAATACTGTTTTGGATAAGAACACCGTACAGGCCTACATTTTTCATTCGTTTTGGAAAATTTTTCAGAAATTCGTATTGCAAAGCTGCCTCCCTTGAATCAAGCGGATATTCGCAATCCGCTTCGCTACTTGCTCATAACCGAATAACTGCTCCGCAGTTTATCAGAAGGAGCTTGCACTCCTCCTGATACAAGCAAGTCCCCACCCACTGCTTATTGCTTTTCGCAATTGAAGCAGGGGACTTACTTGATTCGGTTAAATATGGTTTTTACCCTATTGTTTCTATAGTATAAATTTGCGTAACTGCACAAATCCTGTATCAGAAATCTGTAGATATCCCCTCCGAAGGATCGGCTACAGTGTATTCAGCCGATTATCTGCAGTATAGCCTTCAGAAGATCTCCCTGAAGATAATAGGTCGTCTCAAAATGAAGATATGATAACGATACTTTATCCCACAACAATAAGATCTTTGGCGGGAATTCTTCATCCCCATCCCAGAACTGAAGCAACACAGAGAACTCCGGAAGAACAGGCATTTCAAATGTCAGATCTGCCCCAGCCAGACGTTTCGTCTGCTTTCCTCCCAGACAGATACAGGCCTGCTTTACCTCTTCCACTTTGCCGGAAAATGCTCTTGCATACTTTTCCACAAAGGGATCTGTTGACGGACTGCTCCCGGCAGTTACAAACCTGCCCACAGGCTGCCACTGCCCGGTAAAAGGAGGCAGTATCTCCTGCCCGGAACAGCAGAGAAAATCATAGATTGTCATAACAACTGTATATTCTCTGCAGTCCGTCCATTCTTCGCCTGTGGCATATTCAATAGCACCGTTTCTGCGATTGATCCGATATTCTGTTCCAATATATTTCAAATACAGATATTCTTCATCGTGTTTCAAACCATATTTTTTTATCAGCTTATCCTGATCATATTTTAAAAACAACTCTCTTCCTGTGTATACCTGTTTTTCATAATTATCCATAATATACTTTATTCCATTTCTTATTTTAATCGAATCAAGTGAGTCCCCTGCGGAGGTTGCGAAAAGCAATTATTCGTTATACCAGACATAAATACATGAAATATGCAACATAACACAACAGCATAACCACACCACAGGGTTTTCTTAATTCTTTATGTCTGAATGTACCAATCCAGAGTATTGCTCCACACAGAACTGCAATTACAGTATCAATAATAAATTTGCTCTCAAACGGCACAGTACAGATGAGTGCTGTTGTACCGATAACAAACAAAATATTAAAAATATTGCTTCCGACTATATTTCCAATGGCAATTCCTGTATTTCCTCTTCTGGCTGCTGTTACTGATGTGACAAGTTCCGGAAGAGATGTTCCCAGTGCAACAATTGTCAGCCCGATAAATCTCTCACTCATGCCAAAATAACGGGCAATCTCCGTTGCTCCGCTGACAGCAAAATCACTGCCCTTTACGACCAGAATTCCACCGATTACCATCAGGAGCATACATTTCCATACCGGATTATCCTTTGCTTCTGCTTCTTCCTGATCGTTCCCTTTCTTTGCCATCACAAACAGATATCCCAGATATATCAGAAACAGTATCCAGAAAATCACACCTTCAATAAAAGTCACCTCTGAACCTGTGATACCAAAGATCAGCAAAATAATTGTTATCACTGTCATAAACGGAATTTCGTAAAGAAGCGTGGATTTTTGAATCGCTACATTCGTAATTACTGCTGTGATTCCCAGGATGATGAAAATATTCAGGATATTACTTCCGACTACATTTCCAATGGTAATACCTGCATTCTTATTTATTGCAGCAGTAATACTGACTGCTGCCTCCGGCATGCTGGTTCCCATTGCTACAATGGTTAATCCAATGATCAACTGTGGAATTCCCAGCTTTTTCGCAATACTGGCTGCACCCTCCACAAACCAGTCTGCACCTTTCACCAGAAACAAAAAACCTGCCAACAAAATAATAACCTGTAAAAACATCATTTCTACCTCTCTTTCTTTTATTACGTACTCACAAAATCAAATATAAAAAGATTCCGGGAATACATTTATTTTGCAGTAGGTATAAAAAAAAGACTCCTACTGCATTCACAGTAAAAGTCTCGCAATTTCATCACTTTCCGAGTTATATGTTTCAATAACTGTCCTGACGAAGAAGTGAACCGAATCTACCCGGCAAGCTACTCCCTTTTCACAGGTATATTCTAACAGACTGGCTCTTAAAAATCAATTATTTTTTATCATAAGATTCTCCATAATCCATAATATGTGTTACTGTTCACTCCGTTCTCAGCAACACGCTTCGCGATGCACAGAAT